>Ga0183095_10268_pt1 | contig 240327 bp, 182 predicted proteins | sample BioMet4_FD_130346 | JGI IMG/M metagenome (GOLD analysis project Ga0183095, IMG submission 130346) | Microbial communities from bioreactor (seeded with sewage sludge) at LBNL, California, USA - Biofuel metagenome 4 (v2) (version 3) | ecosystem: Engineered > Bioreactor > Anaerobic > Unclassified ...
CCCATTCCGAACAGAGAAGTTAAGCCCCGCCGCGCCGATGGTACTGCCCGCAAAGTGGGAGAGTAGGCAGCCGCCGTTTTAGGGTTCCGCATCCGGAGTAGTCCGGGTGCGGGACTTTTCTTTTAAAGGCTCCCGGGTCCGTCCTCCTTCCCGGCAGGGCAGTCCCGGAAATAAAGTCGGACCTTCCGGCTGTCACTGCAAGTTCGGTGGCTTGCAGACGGTTGCAGAGGTGAACCGTAGTGATAAAATGCATTGAAGTCTTTGCCGTTGTAATTTCATTTCAAGGATTAGAAATTCTCCGGCTAGCTTAAAACTTTAAAAGTTATGTATAATTTATGCTTTTATAAGTTATATGTACAATAGTTTATCATCCTGACTTATCCAATTTAATTAATCTTGTAGCATTTCCCATTCTATTCACTTTTATCAAAATAATGTCTTATTACTGCTTTATTTATTAAAAAGCTAGATTTTAATTTGCTTTTATTTTACTTTATTTTTATTTTTGAGAAAAATTTATTAAATGGAAATATTATGAAAAAGTATTTTGCTGAAATGATTGGAACAATGGTTCTTGTTCTAATGGGATGTGGTAGTGCTGTTTTTGCTGGTTCGTATGCCGCTGCTGGTACTGTAGGTGCTGGTGTTGGAACTTTAGGAGTTGCCTTAGCATTTGGTCTTTCTGTTGTAGTAATGGCTTATACTATTGGTGGAATATCTGGTTGCCATATTAATCCTGCAATAACGTTAGGTGTTTATCTATCTAAACGTATGAGTGGGAAAGATGCTCTTATGTATATGCTCTTTCAAGTAATTGGTGCTATTATTGGTTCTGCAATCTTGTTCGTTTTAGTTTCTACAGGTGATAGTTTTGTAGGTGGAGGAGTAACTCAGACAGGAGCCAATTGTTGTTCAGATGGTGTTTCTCTATTACAAGGGTTTATTGCTGAAGCAGTTTTTACTTTTATTTTTGTTTTGGTTGTATTGGGAACTACAGATTCTAAAAAAGGCGCTGGCAATTTTGCTGGTTTAGCCATAGGTCTGTCGCTCGTTTTAATTCACATTGTTTGTATTCCAATTACAGGTACATCTGTTAATCCTGCTCGTAGCATAGGACCTGCTCTATTCCAAGGTGGTGCTGCTCTTAGTCAGCTTTGGTTATTCATCATTGCTCCGTTTGTTGGCGCTGCATGTAGTGCTTTAGTTTGGAATTGTTTTAAAGATAAAGAGTAATATTCTATATTGCAGTTATCAATAGATTTTAATTTCAATTCTCTTATATAATGGTAAAATCATTTTTTAAGCGTGTCATTCTGGCGTGCGGGTTCTTATTGCTTTCATTTTCTGTGTTTGCAGATACTGTTATTACCAATTTGCAGACAGAGTTTATGAATTCTCCTATGGGCATTGATGTCTCTTGTCCTAGATTTAGTTGGCAGATGCAGTCTGATAGATATGGCGCATCACAGACCTCTTATAGAATTCTAGTTTCTACATCTTTGGATAATCTGAAGAATGGAACATATCTGTTTGATTCTGGCAAGGTCATTTCTTCATCGTCAGTAGGAGTATCTTATGAAGGTGATGCATTGCGCCCTACTACTCGTTATTATTGGAAAGTCATTGTATCCGATGAAAAAGGCAAGAGTATCGAATCTGATCCGAGTTGGTTTGAAACCGGTTTATTAGGACAAGGTTGGAACAATGCTCAGTGGATTGGTTCTCCTTCTTATATATTATCTAAATACCGTTCTCTTTTTGATATAGATTACGACTTCCAATTGGCGAAGGGCAGTAAAATGGCAACATTTGTCTTTGGCGCTAAGAGCAAGACTAATTATATTACGCTTAGTTTAGATTTGAGTAAGAAGACGTCGACAATGATACTTAGCCATTTTCTTAATGGCTCAACCAGTGTTGATGCGATGGAGAATGTTTCAGCAATAATCCCGCAATCTTCGATTAATGCTATTCATCATGTAAAAATCGAAGTAACAGGAGCCGAGAATTATGACATGTATATATCTATTGATGGACAGCGTATAAAATATAGTGGCCAGTCGTCAGATCCTTATCGTTTCACGGTAAAGAATGCGATTCCCGAAGAGACAAACCCCAATGCCCGTCTTTATCAGCTTGGCTATAATCAGCCAAAAGGTGAGAATGTCACCTTCTCCAACATAGCTGTTAGCGACCGTTCTTGGAGTACAACATTGTATAAGGATACAGAGACACATTTAGTTAAGGGCGATAATACCTTGACTCTTTGGCAACCGGGAGCCGATGTATCAGCTCCGATGTTGCGAAAGACTATCAACATTGCAAAGCCCATTAAGCAGGCTCGTCTTTATGCTACTGCTCGTGGTATCTATGAGTTTTATATCAATGGTAAGAAGGTTGGCGCTGATTTCTATAATCCAGGGTGGACTGATTACCGTTATCGTATCATGTACAATACGTATGATATCACTTCGATGTTGAAGGAAGGCTCGAACGGACTTGGTGCTATTGTTGGTACTGGCTGGTTTAGTGACGTTCTTGGGTGGACATCCTCAAATTGGCAGAATCAGTGGGGTATTAAGCAGTCTGTCTTGGCGATGGTAAAAGTAGAATATCAAGATGGTTCTGAAGGTGTTTATGTCACCGATGGCACATGGAAGTGTTATGATAAAGGACCTATTGAAGCGAATAGCCTTTATAATGGAGAAGATTATAATGCCCAGAAAGAAGTCGCTGGATGGAGTGATGGTAATTTCGATGATACCAGTTGGAAACAGGCGAGTGTTGTCAGTGGTTCCAAAGTTATCCTTCAAGGATATGTAGGACAAGCCATTCAGAATAATATAACACTTACGGCTCAATCTGTGAAGAAAGTCGGCAACGTCTATATTTACGATTTTGGTCAGAATATGGTCGGTGTACCACGTTTATCAAATCTTCACGGGAATGCAGGGCAACAGCTGACTATTCATTATGCTGAAATGCTTTATCCTGATGTTATTCCGGAGACTCCTGTTCCTCCTTATACTACAGATATGTATAAGGCAAAGAAGGGGCAGATGTACTTAGATAACTATCGCAGTGCATTATCGACCGATCATTATATCATGAAAGGAGATGCTAACGGTGAGACTTTCGAACCTCATTTCACTTCTCATGGTTACCGTTATCTTTCAATAGAAGGTCTAGACAATCCGCTCCCATTAGAATCGGTGAAAGGTATTGTCGTTGAATCTATCGGGAAGCAGACAAGTTCTTATGAGACTTCGAATAAAGACATCAACAAGCTGTTCAATAATATAGCTTGGGGACAACGGGGCAATTTCTTGGCAGTACCTACCGACTGTCCGCAACGTGATGAGCGTTTGGGATGGACCGGTGATGCTGAGATTTTTTGTCGTGCTGCTACCTATAATATGAATGTCGACCAGTTCTATACTCGTTGGCTCAATACGATTAGAGATGACCAAGCTGCCAATGGAGATTATGGTGGATTCTATCCTGACCTCGGTACTCCTCCAATGGGTGCCACTTCACAAGCGCAAGGACGTTCAGGAGGTTGGTCGGAAGTCGGTATTGTGGTTCCATGGCAAGTTTACCAGCAATATGCTGATGTTCGCGTATTGGAAGAACATTACGCTTCGATGTCGAGATATATTGATTTCTTGGAACGCAATGCAACCGATTATATTCAACCGGGAGGAGGATATGGTGATTGGGTTGCTCCTGTAGGAACTAACACACCTTTGATTAATACTTGTTACAGTGCCTATGCCGCACAACTCATGCAACAAATAGCACTCGCTCTCGGAAAGACAAGTGATGCTAAGCGTTACGAAGCTTTCTATAATCATATCAAGGCGGCGTTCAACAAGACGTTTGTCGATGCCGATGGTTATACTGTAGCACCTGAGGACGGGAAGACAGTGAAGGTCAATACACAGACTTCTTACATACTACCGTTGCAGTTCGGATTGTTCAACGACAACATGAAGGAAACGGCAATCAAACATTTCGTAGAGACAGTGAATGCCAGTGGCGTTAAGCTGACGACCGGCTTCTTAGGAACTCCTTATATCTGTTTGGTTTTGTCGAATAACGGTTATTCCGACCTCGCTTATAAGTTATTCTTGCAGACCGAATATCCATCTTGGCTATTCCCTGTTAAGCAAGGAGCTTCAACCATGTGGGAACGTTGGAATTCGTATACCGTTAAAGATGGCTTCGGCCCTGTCGGCATGAATTCGTTTAACCATTATGCTTACGGCGCCATCGAAGAATGGATTATGTCGCATAGTTTAGGTATTCAACGCGACGAGAAGGTGATTGGTTATAAACACATTATTCTGCAGCCAGAAGTTGGTGAAGAACTTGATTATGCAAAGGGCGGATTCGAGTCGATGTATGGTCAAATCTCTAGCAGCTGGGAGAAGAATGATAAAGGATATACCTATAAAGTCACTATCCCTGCTAATACTACCGCTTCTTTGTCGTTGGTTGCCGGTGGCTTGAAGAATGTGAAGGTGGCAAAAGGTGCCGAAGGTGTTACGATGCCTAAGTATGCGAATGGTAAAGTTCATTATGAACTGAAATCAGGCTCATACGAGTTTGCGATTGTGAAATAAAAATTGAAATAAATCTGTTAAGGACTAAGCACTCAGCGTGCTTAGTCCTTTTTTTATATTTAATCAAAAATATTTGTTATTTTATTTGGTTTATAATATAAACTACTTTATATTTGCATCGATAAATAATTATGTATATGAAATAATATAATTTCTATTGATATAGTTTAAGATATAAACTTCATTCTGACTCGTGAGCATTTAGAGTACGGCCGATGTTAAACGCTTGCGACATAGTGGAAGTTGATTTAATAAAACAAGAACAAAAAAGAAAAATAAAAATGGAAGAGAAAAATTTAAACGAGAAAGAAAGTCTGGAAATCATCTCACAGATGATTCAGTCAAGCAAGGACAAAATGCAAGTTGGCAGTGGTAACTGGCTCCTTTATTATGGTTATGTCGCCGCTATATTGGGAGTTGCAGTCCAGTCTATGTTAGCCATCACCTCCAATCAAATGTGGTGCTGGCTATGGATACTTATGTTTGTTGCAATGTTGTTCAGAAGTTTATCAACAAGAGGGAAACGCTCGGTTGTTAAAACCTATACAGACAAAATGATGGAACAGGTGGGGACTGTCATCGGGTGTATGTTCGTTCTGACCACTATCGTATTAACGGCATTCATGTTCATTTATCATCAATTTGGACTAATGTCTTTCCTTATGCCTCTATCCATTATCTATTGCGGAATAGGAGTATCAATTACGGGTATTATTATTAAGGAAAGATGGGTGGAATTTTTACCTATTTTGTCCTTCGTGATAGCCTTTTACATGTTTGCCGCATTCATTATCGAGATACGACCCATTATTCCTTGGCATCTGGAGATGTCGCTGGCATTCATCATCGCGTCAGTGATTCCGGGTCATATTCTCAACCATAAAGCTAAGAAGTAATGAGAGACTTAGATCCATTATTACATTCGCAGCTGCGTTTGGCCGTCGTCTCGATTTTGATGACAGTCGAAGAAGCCGACTTCGTATATCTGAAAGAGAAAACAAATTCAACTGCGGGCAATCTCAGTGTACAGTTGGATAAATTGTCGGCAGCAGGATATATCGTTGCCGAACGAACACTCGACGGCAAGCATACGCGCACTGTTTGTCGTATGACAGATGTCGGGCGTAAGGCTTTTGAAGATTATGTCGATGCCTTAAAAGATTATTTGAATACACCTCATAATCATCCGATACGATAGGCGTTATCTTTTCGTGCTATTACGATGTTGTTCCTAAAATGAAACGGTTTGCGCGCAAAAGGAAAGGGGCTGATTGGGAAATTCGCACTACCTTTGCACCGTTTTTGGATAAGATTATTTTAAGGATAACAGATGAAAAAAGAAAATTCACGATTATTTTTACTGATATTATTGGGAATGTTGACGGCCTTCGGTCCGTTTGTTACAGATATGTACTTGCCCTCCTTGCCGTCGATGAGCGCATCCTTTCACACGAATACATCAATGGTTCAACTCGGTTTGACGACGAGTATGCTGGGTTTGGCATTTGGGCAGCTTTGTTTCGGACCTTTGAGTGATAAATATGGGCGCTGTACTCCGTTGCTTGTCGCAATGGGGCTATTCATTCTTTCTACAGTTCTTTGTATCTATGCACAGACTATCGGACAGTTTATTGCCTTACGTTTCATTCAGGGTATAGCAGGCTCGGGAGGTATTGTTATTTCTCGTTCTGTTGCAACGGATAAGTTTACCGGCCGTGAGTTGGCGAAGATGCTGGCTGTCATTGGTGCCATCAATGGCATTGCGCCGGTAACTGCTCCAATTATTGGCGGTGCTGTAACCGACAGCATCGGTTGGAAAGGCATCTTTTGTTTACTGCTCATATTGGGATTCATCTTATTGGCGGGCTGTATTCGTCTTAAGGAATCGTTGAATGTTGAATCCAGAAAAGAGATGAACCTCGTTGGCATGCTCCGTAATTTCGGTGTTGTGCTGCGTAATCGTCGGTATCTCGGCTATGTATTGCAACTAGGTTTTGCCCAGGGTATATTGTTCGCTAACATCTCATCGTCACCGTTCATCATGCAGCAGCATTATGGGCTCTCGCCGTTCATGTTCAGTTTGTGTTTCGGCATCAATTCAATCTCAATCGGAACGTCCGCCGCCTTCTCTGTCAAGTTTCACCGTTCAGAGAATTGTACGTTTACAGGATGTGTCGGTATGCTCGTCGTATCCTTGGTTGAATTTGCCGCCTTATGCTGTAATTGCGGTTTCTGGATATATGAATCATTATTGTTATTGCTCTTGTTTATGATGGGCATGACGTTCACCTCATCTACGACGCTGGCTATGGATTGCGAACGTACCAATTCGGGAACGGCATCGGCGTTGTTGGGCACCATCTGTTTTATGTTCGGCGGATTTGTATCACCGTTGGTAAGTATAGGCAATATCCTCACTACAACAGGAGCAATATTTGTGATCTGCTCTGTCTGCTCCTTGCTGAGTATCGATGCTGTGATGCCTCATCCACATCTTCAGTTCTTCAGGTTCCTGAATCGCGGCTTCGTTTATATCCGTGCTACGATAAATAACCGGCATACTTTTTAGAAGTATGTCCTCTGAATAATGATGAGATATAGCGTTGAATTTATCGCATGACCTAGGTGCCACATGCGTCGTACCTAGGTGCGACGTGTGGATGACCAAGGTGGCACGTGCGAATGACCTAGGTCATTCGACAGATTGATGCTTATCTTGTGATTTGTTGATGGGGAGAAAAAAGAAAAGCATCAATAATCTGTTGATTATTAATGCTTATGTTCTAGTCGGGGTGACTAGATTCGAACTAGCGACCACGCGCCCCCCAGACGTGTACTCTAACCGGGCTGAGCTACACCCCGAACTGTGATTGCAAAATTACTGCTTTATTTTGATTTTTCAATAGGATTTTCCAATTATTGCAAGTATCCGACTTAGAAACGATAACCAAATCCGATATTCAGATAGTTAAGGATGCATATTGAAATACCCGATGAAGAAATCAAAAATTCCATTTATTGTGCGTAGTCAATCCATACTTTCATTTTCCCTGCTTCTCTATTGTCCCAAGTATAATAAGGAATTAAATGAATCGAACTGTTATTGTTGGTGGCTTTAATTGTCTCTATTCCACCCAGCAGTTCCTTGTTAAAATCACATTGGAAGGTAGTCTTCGGTGACACCGTTAGCTTATCGAAATCAGTCTTATTGTCTGTCTCTTCCATGCAGTATACCAATGGTCCACGTTGTATCGCTCTTTTCCCGACGTCTTGTTTAACTCTTGGATCAGCAGCAACTACCTCAACAGGCATATTCATGTTAAGTGAGATGATGTCTCCCTTTCTCCAGCTCCGTCTCAGAATGGCGTAACCCTTTACGTTTTGTGCCGTTGCTTTTTTGCCGTTGACTTTTATTGTATAGCTCTTGCACCATTCGGGGATGCGGAGGTGTATCTCTTTCTTGAGTGAAGAAGATAACGTTATTTTTACCAGTCCGTTCCACGGATAGTTAGTCTCTTGTTTAATCTTGACAGTAGATTGGCCCAAAGGAATATTTGCTGAGTTACCGATATACAGATTTATCCATAATGCATTGTTGGACAATCCATAGATATAGTTCCCGATAGATGGCAGGAAACGAGATATCTGACTTGGACAGCACGCACATCCGTACCATGCCTGACGATGATGATCCCCGTTCGACTCGAGCGGATTAACATAGAAGAAACGATCGCCTGCTAATGAGATACCTGCTAAGGCACCGTTATACATCGAACGTTCCAAGACATCTATATATTTCCCATCACCTGTAAATTGATTCATCCGCTGATTCCAGAACACCATACCAACTGAAGCGCAAGTCTCACAATATGCTTCTAGATTGGGAAGATCGTAGTCTTCTGTGAAACCTTCGTTATGTCCTGATGAGCCGATACCTCCCGTGATGTACATATTCCTTAAAACAACATCATCCCAAAGTCGGTTTAATGCTTTTATATAGTCTGTATTGTGCTTCAATGCTGCAACATCCGACATTCCGCAAAATAGATACATGGCGCGTACAGCATGACCTGAAATACTTGATAACTGTTTAACCGGTACTGCATCCTGATAATATGCCGGATTCCACTGACCTTTTACTCCTGTGCTCCCGTAACCGTGTCCACGTTCTTCCAGAAGCCAGTTGGCAAAGTCCAGATATTTCTGCTGATGAGTAACACCATATAGCTTAACTAAAGCGAGTTCTATTTCTTCATGGCCAGGAACCCAATTACGTTTATCGGGGCCAAATACTGTCATCATATAATTAGCCATTCGGATACATACGTCTAACAATTTTCTTTTCCCTGTGGCTTTATAATATGCTACTCCTGCTTCCATCATGTGGCCGGCACAATACATTTCGTGTTTGTCCATGTTTGTCCAGCGGTTGTTCAATCCTGTCAATGTAAAATAGGTGTTGATGTATCCGTCCGGTTGTTGAGCTGCTGCAAACTTGTCAATCCATTCATCGGCTTTCTTTTCTAAAGTAGCGTCGGGGTGATTAATCAAACTGTAAGCAATGCCTTCCAAGGCTTTATAAACATCCGAATCATCGAAGAAGATGCCCGAATGTTTTCCTGTCCCTTTAGCTGCATTTTCAAAATTGCGGATACGTCCTGTTTGATTTTCAATTTGATCAATGCAAACAGGAAGTGTTGTAGTGGTATATTTTACAAGTCTCGGAGACCAAAAATTATCATTGATTTTTACGTCTGAGAAATCGACTTGCTGAATCATCTTAAGAGAATTTCCTTTAAGACTCTTTCCTTGCGGAAGAGCATTCAGAGAGAAACAAAGTAAAGTTAACAGTAGGATTATTATTTTTTTCATGGTATGATGTATATATTGTTCAATTCTTACTCCATACATTCTCTATAGAAATCTAATGTTTCAAAGATTGTATTTTTATCAGCCCGTTGGTTAATTTTGATATCACCAATGTCGTGTAGCAATGTACAGTTGATGAATCCTGCTACGTTCTTTTTGTCGTGGAGCATGTAATAATAAAGTTTGTCATATTCCTTGCAGGTAAAACTGAATCGGCCATAGTTCTCTTTGATGAAATGAATCGTTTGATGCATCTTGTCTTTGGGAAATTCAGTATTTATACAACTCAGATAGAGTTCGCACACGATGCCATAAGCTACGGCATATCCATGTAAAATCGGACGATTCTCAGATAAGGATAAACTTTCAAAAGCATGTCCGAAGGTATGACCGAAGTTGAGTGCTTTGCGTATTCCCTGTTCCCGAGGATCTTGTGCAACGATATTTTCTTTCACTTGTATGCTCTTGTCTATCAGTTTGGCAAGGAGATGATAATCAATCGTATTTGTGTCGAAGTTCAATAACTGCGACCAATGGTTGGTATCGCTGATAAGTCCATGCTTTAACATCTCTGCATAGCCAGAAAAGAAATTGTTCGAATCGAGAGAATGGAGAAACTCAGCGTTGATAAGCACACAGTGAGCTGTATTGAAAACGCCGATTTCATTTTTCAATCCATTGAAGTTAATGCCTGTTTTCCCTCCTACAGAAGCATCGACCATCGCCAATAAGGTAGTAGGTACATTGATAAAGTCGAATCCTCTCTTAAAGGATGATGCTGCAAAACCTCCTAAGTCGGTAACCATTCCTCCTCCCAAATTAATGAGAAGAGAATGGCGAGTGGCTCCTTCATCACTTAGGCATTTCCAAACGTACGATAATGTTTGGATGTCTTTGTGGGTATCGCCTGCCTTGATAACAATCTCTTTTGCATCTTTCATAATGGGAAGATCCTTAAGAGTAGAGAAACACAATGCATGTGTATGCTCATCAGTGAGAACAAATATTTTATCAGCATTACACTCGGTAACTGCTTTTGTTAAATCTTCTTTGAAGTCTGTACAAAGGATGACAGATTGTTCGCTCATAATGGTTATTGTTGTTTTGATACAAAGTTACGAAAAATAACTCATCTTTTCTTGAAGGAATAATATTTCACCCAATCAATCTGCATCTGTACAGGTAATTCTTCTGGATTAACCTTACCAACCCATGAACCGCCCAACTGCATGTCGATGAGTATGTAAAAGGGCTGGTCGGTAAATACAAATTGTTTCTTCGCTTCTGCTTCGGGGATTCGCGGATAGACAAAAGTTCGTTTATCGTTGATGAAAAAGACCAAACTGTCGGGATGAATCTCAACAGCATAGACGTTATATTTGTTCGGCTTAATAGAAGATTTCGAGCCATGCTTCGGATTATCATAGTTCTTTAGGACTTCTATATAGTATGAATGAACAGTTTGATAGGCAATTTTATCATAATTCAGTCTTTCCATAATGTCAATTTCACCGCCAATGGGCCATTTCGCATTTTCAGGCAACATCCATATAGCAGGCCATGCACCTGTTGATGAGCCTAATTTGGCACGGACTTCTATTCGTCCCACTCCGAATGTCTTTTTATTTTTCGTAAAGACACCACCCGTGAGATAATGTGCGGTATCGTTTGTTTGAGAATAGTTGCGTATGCCTTTTAAAATAAGCTTACCATGACGGATGTCGTAACAAGAGTCGAAGGAAGTCATATATTTATTCCAATCAGATTTGCCACGAGGAATTTTACTCCATATCTTATTGTTCAGTTCTTTTCCGTTGAAGTTCTCTTTCCATGACAGGACTCTTTCAGAGGAATGGCAACTACATAATGTTATAATAATTAATAATAGACCAACTGTTTTACTAATAAACTTTTTCATAAGATATTGATGTTTGATAGTTGATACAATATGTTTCAAATATAAGATATTAATCTGAAAATAATTTTAGTTTTATCTTTTTTCTGTCATTTTGCTAAAAAAGTAAAAAGAGTGGTAGTTCCATTAAACCTTTAATCGTTTTGTTTGTCTTAAAGACAAGTTAGTTATAATGGAAATATTTATTAAATCAGCTAGATGAAGAAGTTGACAATGTGTTTATCGTTCCTGTGGATAGGAATGGTTTCAGTGATGGCACAAAATAAGATCATTACAGTTTCAGGCAAAATTATTGATGATAGTAACAAATCTGCAATAGTACAAGCTGGTCTCCAGCTATTATCACTTCCTGATAGTACTTATGCTGCAGGTACCGTCAGTTCGAGTACGGGTACTTTCACCCTCCCAAAGGTTAAACCGGGTTCGTATGTTCTGAAAATTACATATGTGGGCTATCAAACGCAGAAGATTCCTTTGAAGTTGGTGTCTTCTCGTCCTAATTATGCTGCAGGGACAATATCCTTGAAGCCCGATGCTGTACTTTTGAAAGAGGCTGTTGTTACAGCACAAGCACCTCCTGTTACAGTCAAAGGTGATACGCTTGAATATTCAGCATCGGCATACCGTGTAGCTGAAGGAGCTATGCTTGAAGATTTGGTTAAGAAGATTCCTGGAGTTGAGGTTTCTTCGGAAGGTAAAATTACACATAACGGTAAGGAGATAAAGAAGATTCTTGTGGATGGAAAAGAGTTCTTCTCGGATGATCCTGCTGTCGCTATGAAGAATCTTCCTGCCAATATGGTGAATAAGGTGAAGGCTTATGATAAGAAGAGTGATATGTCGAAATATACAGGTATCGACGATGGCGATGATGAATCGGTACTCGACTTATCTGTGAAGAAAGAGATGAAGAGCGGTGTTATCGGTAATGTGTTGGGCGGCTTGGGTAACAAGAAACGTTATGAAGGCAAGGTGATGTTAAGTCGCTTTAGAGATACAACGAGTGCAACCGTCATAGGTTCGGCAAATAATACAAATAGTAGAGGATTCTCGGAATTTGGTGACGCTGGCGGTGGCATGGGTAATGCTAATGCCGGCTCAGGTATCACTGCTTCTAAACAGCTTGGTGCTAATTATGGTATGGATAATGATAAAGTTCGTATTGAGGGGAATGTAGAATATGGCCATACCAATACTAATGCTGAGCGTAAGGCGTCGACAGAAACTTTCTTAGGCAATAATTCTACCTTTGGAAATAGTACTGATAATTCATTGAGGATACGTAATGATGCGCGCTTTGATATGCACTTGATTTTGAAACCAGACACGATGACGAACATTGTTATTATGCCTACAGTTAGTTTCTCTAAAACAAATTCTCAGACTTCGTCTACTTCTCAATCCGCTTCCGCATCCGATTTTGCTAAATCTTCAATGATTAACTCTTATTCAAATAAGGGAGATGGCAAAGATCGTAATGTCTCTCTTCAGGGACGTTTTATGTTGTTCAGAAGGTTGAACAGCAAAGGAAGAAATGTGATGATTGGCGCTAATTTAGGATATTCGGATACAAATACAGATAATGATTCCTATTCAAATATGGCTTTCTATAGGAATGATAGCACATCAGTGCTGAATCGTTACACGGATAGGAACAGTGACAGTAAAAGTTGGGGCATCACCGCATCGTATACCGAACCGGTATTTAGCAAACATTATTTGCAATTGAGGTACGACTTTTCACATAGTCGTTCAATGAGCGAATCCTTGGTGTATAATAATCTTGGTGATTATCTTGATCATTCTAATATTACTTATTCTGATAGCCTAAGTTCTAAATTGACGAATTATTATAACAGACATTCATTCGACTTGTCTTTACGTGGTATCTATACCAAAATGATGTATAGCATAGGTATATCATTAACTCCACAGGTTTCTAAGAGCAAGACAGATATTCCGCTGTCACGTGCATCTACTTTGAAACAAAATGTGCTGAATTATGCACCGAGTGTGATGTTCAGATATATGTTTAACAAACAACACTTCTTGATGTTTAGATATCGTGGACGTAGTTCTGCTCCTAATGTACAAGATTTGCAAGAGATAATCAGCATTACCGACCCATTGAATTTACAGTATGGTAATCCGAATTTGAAGCCTTCATTCTCTAACAACTTTACATTGTTCTATAATCATTATTTCCCTACATCTCAAATGAGTATCAATGCGAATATGTTTTATAATAATACAATCAATTCGGTTGCAAACAAGATGACTTATAATAGTGATACCGGTGGCCGTACATATACAAAGACTAATGTAAATGGTAATTGGAATGCCAGCGGATATTTCTCTGTTAATACCCCGTTGTGGGATAAGAGATTTACCGTTTCTTCTAATTCTGGAGCTAACTATAGCAATGCTGTTAGTTATACAACGATCAACCAATCAGCAGATGCTGTTCTCAGTAATACTCATAATCTAAGAGCTTCTGAACGCCTTACTACAAGTTTCCGTACAGATAATTTTGATGTATCCTTGAATGGCGGTGTTGCATATAACAAAACTAAGAATAATAAGCAGACGAATAGTAATCGAGAAACTTATGACTATACTGCCGGGTTAAGTTCGAATGCTAATATTTTCTGGAAAATCTCTTTATCTTCTGACTTAGGCTGTACTTGGAAACAGGGCTATTCTGGTGGAATGAACAAGAAAGAATTCATTTGGAATGCACAGATATCCAAAACTATTTTCAAGGATAATGCTGGAACAATTCGATTCAAGATCTATGATATCTTGCGCCAGCAAAGTAATATCAGTAGAAGTATAAGTGAGACGATGATGAGCGATACTCAATACAATACTCTAGGTAGTTACTTTATGTTCCACTTCGTTTATCGTTTGAATACACTTGGCGGCAGATCAATGCGTCAAGGTATGGGTGGACGACGTGGAGGCTTTGGCGGCCATGGCTTTGGTGGACCTGGCGGTGGCTTTGGTGGTGGCGGCGGACCGATGTAAAAATGACTAGTGCATGATTTCTGAATGATAATTTGCCGAATCACAATAAAAATTCTTATTTTTGTTTGATGAATTCAATGAAGGCAAATTAATGGACTGGGGTTATATATTAAGCATCATTTGGAAAATTATATATTTTGGTGCGATTATCAGTATTATTATCATTACAGTACTTGATGATCGCAACCCTTTTCGTACGGTTTCTTGGATATTGATTCTCATGTTCCTCCCTATCGTTGGAATCATCCTCTATTTCTTTTTTGGCCAGAATTATCGTCGTAAACATATTATTAATAAGAAAAGTTTTGGTAAGCTTTTACGAAAACCTATGGCCGAGTATATGGCCCAAGAATCTGCTCCCGACTTCCCTGAATATAATAGTTTAATTAATTTTTATAAGAGTACAGAACAAGCCTTCCCTTATGAAGGAAATAGGGTGGAGACATATACTGATGGCTATTCAATGTTGCAATCTTTGATTCGCGAACTGATGAATGCCAAAGATTATATCCATCTCGAATATTATATACTGGAGGATGACCCCGTTGGGAGGATGATAAGTGATGTATTGATTGATCGTGCAAGAGCTGGGGTCGAGGTAAGGATAATTTATGATGACGTAGGATGTTGGCATGTTCCACATCATTTCTTCGAGAAGATGCTAGAATCGGGCATAGAAGTTAGAAGTTTCTTAAAAGTGCGTTTCCCAGTTTTTACAAGTCGTGTCAATTATAGAAATCATCGGAAGGTAGTAGTAATTGATGGGCGTATCGGTTTTATTGGCGGAATGAATCTGGCTGTACGTTATTTGAAAGGGACTTCTTTAGGCGCTTGGCGAGATACGCATATTCTCATCGAGGGAAAAGCTGTACATGGTTTACAGACTTCTTTCTTGTTGGATTGGTTCTTTGTAGACCAGACGTTAATAACTTCTTCGAAGTATTTTAAGCCTATCCCGAATATGGGTTCTTCTGTTATTCAAATCGTTTCTAGCGCTCCTATTGGTCCATGGCGGGAGATTATGTTGGGACTAACAAAGGCTATACTGTGTGCTAAGAAATACTTCTTTATTCAGACTCCTTATTTTTTACCTACAGAAACATTCCTTTCTGCTATGCAGACTGCAGCTCTGGCAGGAGTAGATATTAGACTGATGTTACCTGCACGTGGGGATAATAATCTGACTCAGTTCGCTTGTTTCTCTTATCTGCGGTTTATATTAGAAGCAGGCGTAAAAGTGTTTTTTTACCAAAAAGGTTTTCTTCATTCCAAACTCATGGTCTCAGATAATTTGCTGTCTACAGTTGGCTCCACGAATGTCGATTTCCGCAGTTTTGAGCATAACTTTGAAGTTAATGCCTTCATTTATGATGAAGATACTGCAATAAAAATGCGGGAAATCTTTGTCAATGACCAACACGATTGTACTCAAGTGTTTTTAAACAGCTGGATGAAACGTAAAAAGATTCAAAGGGCAAGTGAATCTGTGGCACGTCTGATATCTCCTCTACTTTAATTCTTTCCTTTTGAAAAAGGAGAAGTTCACACTTCCGTATTCTCTATGCTCAAAAAAATTAGGGTGATTCTCAAAATGATTTGTCTTCCCATGTTCCAAAACAAAGATTCCTTCGGGTTTTAATAGTTGATGTTCAAATATGAGGTCAGGTATCTGAATTAATTCTTCTAAAGCGTATGGAGGATCTGCAAAAATGAAGTCGTATGTTTCATGACAAGCTTTGATGAAACGAAAGACATCTCCTCTGATTGGAATGCATTTGTCGGTCTTTATTTCTTTCATCACCTTGCAGATAAAAGCATGATGCTGATTATCTCTCTCTACACTCACTACATGGTTACATCCGCGAGATAAAAGTTCCAAAGAGATGCTGCCTGTTCCCGAAAATAAGTCGAGTGCACTAGAATTCACTTCAAAATCAAGATAATTTGCTAAGACATTGAACAGACTTTCTTTTGCAAAGTCCGTTGTCGGGCGGGCCTTGAAAGTTCTTGGGATTTCAAAATGTCTATGTTTATATATGCCGCTTATTACCCGCATTTCCAAACTAATTTAATTTCCGCTTCAATGGAGTTATTAAGGATATAACGATGTCGGATGAACTTATCAATTTTATTTATGAGTTGATCCTTCTCGGGAATATTACCAATGATTTGCATTTCATCTAGCTCTTGGTCGAAGTTGATATGTTCCCACACGTACATTAAGTAATACATTCTGTCATCTGTTTCACGACAGTTATAAGAATTTGCAAGTAAGAGTCTGCCATGATCCAAGCAAATGATATCGAGGGCATCGTTACGGAGGTTTACATACATTTTTTTGTTATTGCCTTGATGGCTCCTTGCTGCAAAGAATTCGATGAATGGACAAATATGAACAAAAAATTTCGCATTAGGGTATTTTGAAAGTACCAATTGATATGTACTCGTATCAATGCTATAAATGATAACTACGTTAATGCTATGAAGAATATAATATAGGATAGTCTCGTTTTCTTGTTCAGGTAAATTATGGTAAAATATGAGTTTTGCCTGTTCATCATCGAACAGTTCCATAGGAATGGCTACATATCTAGAGCTCTCTATGGCAACATTGACTTTCTGATAACCACCCAAATCTTCCTTATCGTGGAGGAACTTTTTAAAGTTTGCCGTCAGCGAAATGGACGGTTCTGTTTTCCAGGTCATCGTCTCTGGTATGTTTTCTTGGAAAGGGTTGAATACAGCATATTTAAAACTTTCTGTACTCAGACGGATAGATAATATGTCTTGCTCTTTTTCGTTCACTATATATATTTTTTTATTCCCAGTTTCCAGCGTTATTATTAGGCTGTTCAATATCACCGATCTTTAATCCGCTGTATTTTTTCAATTTAGTCTGAATGTTTATTAGCTCGGTAAGTTCGTGGTTGTCGAGTCCTCTTAAATAGACCTGATAAGGCGTTTGTGCTTGGAACAAGTAGTTCTTATAACCCCTTTGGGTTGTATCAGTCCTTGTTGAGAGTTCAAATATGATACCTCTTCCAAAAGGTACATATTTCATGGAGTCTGCATTAAAACCTTTAGGAAATATAGAGTCAAGGATTGAGACCCATGTAGTATCACATTTGTCATCTTTGCACCTTATAGCAGGCAGTTTACCTCTTTTCAAGAAATTTGCGAGTTCACTCCAATTGCTGCAATATTCTCCTCCATGTTGTTTGCTATATTCTATCTGAGCTTTCTTAATATTGATAAGACTTTGTTCTACCTTAAAATCTCTTACATTTTTCGCCCGATTGAAGTTAATAGGATCCATTATTGCCGAGATAATAAGATATATTAGACCGGCAACAATAATCACTAATATGACATTGAAAAATGATTTCATATTACAAAAGTAGAAAGATTTTGTTTATGTGTTAGAGTTTCAATCAGAATTATTTTATGTTTTCAAAAAACGTGTAAGACTTTCATTAAGAAATAGAGAAAGATTCGAATAAAATTATCATATTTGCAACCTGAAAGGCAGGACAGCGAATGACTATTAATAATTATGTGGCAGATCAAATTAGATATTGTTTCCCTTATCAGCCTACTGATGAGCAAGAACGAGCTATTAATTTATTGTCTGAATTCCTTTTGTCCACAGAAAGAGATTCCGTTTTTCTTTTAACGGGATATGCCGGAACGGGAAAAACAATATTGGTCAGTTCCTTTGTCAAAGCAATGGATAAATTCAAGAAGAAATCATTGCTGTTGGCTCCAACGGGAAGAGCTGCTAAGGTATTCTCTCTTTATTCCAATCATACTGCATGTACTATTCATAAATGTATCTACCGGCAAAAAACTTTCTCAGCTGATATTGACAATTTTTCCATTAATGTTAATCTCATGAAAGATACTATCTTCATCGTTGATGAGGCTTCTATGATTTCAAATAGCGGATTATCCGGGCATACATTCGGATCGGGCAGATTGTTAGATGATTTGATGCAGTTCGTCTATTCAGGAGAAGGTTGCCGATTAATATTAATGGGAGATACAGCCCAACTCCCTCCGATAGGAGAAGATGAAAGTCCTGCGCTCACTGTCGCTGAGTTGCAAGCGTATGGTATGAAGGTGTATGCATCAAATTTAATTCATGTCGTTCGTCAGAAAATCCAATCGGGCATTCTTTGGAATGCTTCAAATATTAGAAAAAAGATAGAGGAAGATATTTACGATTTGCTTCCTAAAGTCCGTCTGAGTGGTTTCAATGATATCTGCCGTTTGAATGGAGACGAACTCATCGATACACTCTCTTCTTGCTATGATAAAGATGGTCTAGATGATACTGTGGTGATTTGTCGCTCAAATAAAAGGGCGAATTTATATAATAATGGGATTAGGGCACAAATTCTTTATCGAGAAGATGAATTGGAATCCGGTGATGTATTGATGATAGCTAAGAACAATTATTATTGGACCGATAGAAATAAGGATATGGATTTCATCGCTAATGGGGAGAATGCAGTCGTAAGACGTGTCCACCATATTCGTGAACTGTATGGTTTCCGCTTTGCTTCTGTATTGTTGTCATTCCCCAATTATGATGGCGTCGAGATTGAAGTCAATTTGTTGTTAGACACTCTTCATAGTGAGTCGCCGGCATTGTCGGAATCAGATAATGAACGGCTTTTTACAACGATTAGTGAAGATTATGCTGATATACCTCATAAGAAAGATAGAATGGAAAAGATGAAGCATGATCCTTATTATAATGCTTTACAAGTTAAATATGCTTATGCCGTAACTTGCCATAAAGCACAAGGCGGGCAATGGAAAAATGTATTTTTGGACCAGGCATATTTATCGCCAGAATATATTACTCCCGATTATTATCGATGGTTATATACTGCTTTCACCCGTGCAACAGAAACTTTATATTTAGTAAATTATCCACCTGAAAAGACAGAATAATAAAATCTCTGGATTCAATTTATTTCTTTACTTATATATACGAAAAAACTCCTCCATTCATAAAAATGACATGGAGGAGCTATGTAATCGCTTGTATCTTACAATGCGGCTAATTCAATAATTTTTTCGACAGCAGCATTCAGTCCATCGGCATTTTTCCCGCCAGCTTGGGCAAAATGAGGCTGTCCGCCGCCGCCACCTTGAATAATCTTGGCTGCATTCTTCACCAACTGCCCAGCATTCATCCCTTTAGATACGAGACTATCGCTGATAGAAACTGTAAGTAAAGGACGGTTCTTGTCTTCCGTACCGGCAACAAAGAAAAGATCCTCTACTTCATTCCTAAGTTGGAATGCGATATCTTTTATCATATCGGCAGGCATTGAAGTGCATAGTTTTATAAGATTAACACCATTTTTCTTCTGAATGCTTTGGATAAGTTTCTCTTTTACTAACGTCTCTTTCTCGTGCATGAACTGTTCCACTTGTTTTTTCAGTTCATTATTCTCTTCCAAATACTTACGTATCGTATTCTCCAAATCGGGAGCATTGTTGAATAATGCTTTCAAACCGTTCAGCGAATCTTGAATGAAATCGAACATCTCTTCTGCCTTTTTCCCCGTAACAGCTTCTATACGTCTAACACCTGCAGCGACAGAACTTTCCGAAATAATCTTCAGAATACCAATACAACCCGTTGCCTTGACGTGTGTTCCACCACAGAATTCAATAGAAGAGCCAAATTGAACGACACGGACTTTATCTCCATATTTCTCGCCGAATAGCGCAATGGCTCCTAGCTTTTTAGCTTCTTCGATAGGATAGTCACGATATTCTTTAAGTGGTATATTCTCACGAATCTTTTCATTTACGATATGCTCCACTTGGCGCAACTCTTCGTCTGTCACTTTTTGGAAGTGAGAAAAATCAAAGCGTAAACTGTCAGGTGTTACTAATGATCCTTTTTGCTCTATATGTGTACCCAGTACTGTGCGTAGGGCTTCGTCGAGCAAGTGAGTAGCGGAGTGATTGGCTGCCGAAGAAGCACGTCTTTCTGTGTCCACGCATGCCATCATTGGAGCTTCGATATGTTCGGGAAGTTTGTTGGCAATGTGGATCGGTAAATTGTTTTCTTTCTTCGTGTCGATAATTTCGATTGTCTCAAATTCACTCACTAAAACGCCACTATCTCCAACTTGTCCACCGCTTTCAGCGTAGAACGGAGTATTGTCGAGTACTATCTGGTAAAGCAAATGGTTCTTCTGTTTTATTTGTCGATAACGAAGAATTGATGTCTCATATTCTGTGTTATCATAGCCGACAAAATTAGTTGTCCCTTCTTTCAGCGTAACCCAATCGCCTGTCTCCATCGCAGCAGCATTACGGGCGCGTTGCTTTTGTTGCTGCATCTCTTTATTAAACTCATCAACATTCACAACCATCCCATTCTCACGTAGGATTAGCTCCGTTAAATCTAATGGGAACCCAAAAGTATCATATAGAGTGAAAGCATCCTTACCACTGATTTCTTTTTTGTTTGCAGCTTTTGCTTCGTCAATAGTCTTGTCCAATAAATGAATGCCTGTGTCGAGTGTACGTAGAAAAGCTTCTTCTTCTTCTTTGGTCACTTTCATGATTAACTCTTTCTGGGAAGTCAATTCAGGATAGGCCTCACCCATTTCTGCTATTAAGATAGGTATCAATTTATAGATAAATGGTTCTTTTTGACCAAGAAATGTATATCCATATCGAACAGCACGGCGAAGAATCCGCCGGATAACATATCCGGCTTTAGCATTAGAAGGCAGTTGGCCATCAGTTATTGAGAAAGCTATTGTACGGACATGGTCGGCAATAACACGCATCGCTACATCTTTTTGGTTATCTTTTCCATATTCGCAACCTGCCATCTTAGCAATTGCAGAGATAAGAGGCTGGAAAACGTCAGTATCATAATTGGATGTTTTTCCTTGGAGTGCCATGCAGAGGCGTTCAAATCCCATACCAGTGTCAATCACCTTATTTGGGAGTGGCTCTAATGTTCCGTTTGCCTTACGATTGTATTGCATGAATACTAAATTCCATATCTCAATAACTTGCGGATGATCTTTGTTGACCAATGTCTTACCGTCTATCTCTTTTCTTTCTTTATCAGGCCGTAAGTCGATATGTATTTCAGAACATGGTCCACAAGGACCGGTATCTCCCATTTCCCAGAAATTATCATGTTTGTTACCATTGATAATGCGGTCACTTGATATGAACCTCGCCCAATACTCTGCTGCCTCATTGTCGCGGTCTAATCCCTCAGATGGTGAACCTTCAAAAACTGTAACATATAACTTGTTGGGATCTATTTTAACGGTTTCAGTTAAGAACTCCCATGCATATTCGATAGCTTCTTTTTTAAAATAATCTCCAAACGACCAATTGCCGAGCATTTCGAACATCGTTTGATGATAAGTATCGTGTCCTACTTCCTCGAGGTCATTGTGCTTTCCACTTACTCGAAGACACTTTTGAGAATCACATGCTCGTTTGAAATTAGCAGGATGGTTTCCTAATATAATATCTTTGAATTGATTCATCCCGGCGTTGGTAAACATCAACGTAGGGTCATCTTTAATAACCATAGGAGCAGAAGGAACAATCGTATGTCCTTTCGATTGGAAGAAATTTTTAAAGGAATCTCTAATTTGATTGGCAGTCAACATCTTTTTTTCTTATAATATTGAATTAATCTTTTATAAATGTGGTGCAAAGATAGTTTAGTTTTATTATTTTTGCTTCATGAAACAGTGAATAATTTTTGTTCGTTGCTAAAAAAGGATGAAAGAAGATATAATAAAGGAAGGAAAGATTTTTTATCGCATCAGTGAGATAGCAGAATTATTTGATGTGAAAGTGTCGTTACTCCGGTTTTGGGAGAAAGAATTTTCTCAAATTGCACCGAAGACGAATGCTCGAGGTGTTAGATTATATCGGAAAGAGGATATCGATACTATCGGACTGATTTATCACTTAGTGAAAGAACGTGGTATGACTTTAGGGGGGGCACGCCGGGTATTGAAAGAGAATAAAGAGAATGTTGCCCGTAATTATGAAATCGTCTTGCGCTTACAAAATGTTAAGAAGGAATTATTAGCTCTCATTGACGAACTTCAATAATTGTTACCTTAATCTTCAACTCTGGTGACAGCTGTTATATTCTTTATCTTCCTCAGTTCGTTGCAAATAATTTTCACATCGTTCACATCATGTACGTACAACTGAAGTTTTCCGGTAAATATGCCATCGTCAGACTCAATAGATAATCTGTGTATATTTACATTAAGGCGTCTTGATATGACTTGTGTGATGTCATTTAGTACACCAATACTGTCGATACCTTGAAGTTGTATGTATACGAGGAATGTAAGTGCTTTATGAGTATCCCAGGATGTAGCTAAGATACGGTTTCCATAACTGCTTTTCAATTTAGCAGCAATGGGACATTCTTGTTTATGAATGATAACGCGATTGTCTTCATCAATGTAACCCAATACATCATCTCCAGGAATAGGATGGCAGCATTCGGCCATGATATATTCCTTTTGAATGGTATCTTCAGTTAGCTTAAGAATATTTTTAGTGTTTATTACTTCTTTATCTCCTGCTTCCTTTGGCTCTTCATTGGTCGATTTCTTTTCTTTTCCTCCTCCAAAAGGTAATGTGAGGAGCCTTTTCCAAGAACTGTTTTGTTTCCCTTTTATAATGTCCTTGTCATTATCTCCCAAAATAATATTTTTCTTTCCTATTGCCAAGAAGAAATCTTCTTCGTTCTTTATATGATGGGCATGGAGAAGTTTGTCAATGATACTTGTCGATAATGTCACTCCTTCCTTTTCAAGAAAAGAAGTAAATATTGTTTTCCCGACATCTTGATAGACTTTATTTTCTTTCCTTATAACTGAAGATATCTTTGCACGGGCTTTAGCGGTAGTAGCATATAATAACCATTCATCTTGAACATGCTGAGATTTAGAAGTCAGTATCTCTACTTGGTCACCACTCTGCAATTTATAGCTAAGAGGAACTAATTTATGATTTACTTTTGCTCCGATACAATGAGCGCCGATATCAGTATGGAGGAAAAAGGCAAAGTCGAGTACCGTTGAATTTTGCGGTACTGTTTTTAATTCACCCTTTGGGGTGAAAACAAAAATCTCGGATGCGAATAAATTTAACTTTATTGCATCTAAAAAATCTATGGCGTCAGGAACAGGATCATCTAATATCTCTTTCACTGTATGCAGCCATTTTTCTAATTCACCTTCATCCTCACTGCCACCACCATCTTTGTATTTCCAGTGAGCAGCGAAACCTTGCTCGGCAATATCGTCCATCCTTTGGCTGCGAATTTGTACCTCTATCCATTCACCATTGTTTCCCATTAAGGTGACGTGAAGTGCTTGGTAACCATTTGCTTTAGGATGGCTCACCCAATCCCGTAATCTGTCAGGGTGTGGTTTATATATTTTTGATATGGCAACATAAATATCAAAGCAATCGTTTAACTCTTCGTCTAAGCTTTTGGGCTCGAAAATGATTCGGACAGCTAAAATGTCATAGATTTCTTCAAATGGGACATGCTTTGTCTGCATTTTTTTCCATATAGAGTACACTGATTTTACACGAGCTATGATGTGGTATTTTAGCCCCATTTTGTCTAATTGAACACGGATGGGCGCAGTAAAGTCTTTAAATACTTTATCACGTTCTGAAGCTGTGCTACTCAGTTTCTGATCTAACTCTTTATACTCTTCGGGATGTTCATAGAGGAAACTCAGATTTTCAAGTTCAGATTTAATTTTGTTCAAACCTAAACGATTGGCTAGAGGTGCATATATGTAGAGTGTCTCACCGGCGATTTTATATTGCTTGTTTAGAGGCATTGAACTTAATGTTCTCATGTTGTGCAACCGGTCGGCAATTTTGATAAGAATTACGCGAATATCATTCGACATGGTCAGCAAGAGCTTTCTGAAGTTTTCCGCTTGCGCAGAAGCTTTATCTCCGAATATTCCTCCTGCTATCTTGGTTAAACCATCGACAATAGTAGCTATTTTATGGCCGAATATATTCTCAATATCTTCTATGGTATAGTCTGTATCTTCTACAACATCGTGAAGGAGTGCAGCACATATAGATGTAGAACCGAGACCGATTTCATTACACACTATTTTCGCTACGGCGATAGGATGTAATATATATGGTTCACCGGAACGTCTTTTTATTCCTTTATGAGCTTGATTAGCAAAGTTAAAAGCCTTTGTGATAATTTCAATACGCTTTCTATGCTTCGTCTGTAAGTAGTCGTGAAGCAATTCTTGAAAGGCATCATTTATTGTTTTTTCTTCTGCCTGTTCTTTCTGATTTATCGTATCGGCATTATCCATAAAGAATAAGTTATCTCATGCAAAGATAATTATTTCTCATCTTATTGAATCAATAAAAGCTATTATCTGCGTCTTCTGCTCCTTTTTCTTGCAGAACTCTTATGCAATCTCGAATGTTTCTTTAATGAAGACCTCTTATGCGACCTGCTTTTCTTGCTTTTGCTATACCTCTTGCTCCGCTTACTGCCACGCTTGCTCTTGTGCCGTTTGCTATGTCTGCTGGCACGTCGATGATGTCTACTGTATGATCGTGAGCTATAATAGTAGGTGGCTGGTTCCGGGTTGTTTTCCACTTCAACTGTCCTCCTGTTTGGAAGGAATTCATCTTTGTGGTAAGTGTAAACAGAATCCTGGTGCTGAATAAAATTGCTAACTTCGGTTTGAGGTAATCTTAATGTGTAAGTATGACTTTCCCCTGGTATTATGTCTCTCTTATATTGTGGATTGAGACTCTTGATAATCTTTTTGTCTAAGTGTAATACATTTGCAATTTGTTCAAAGTGAACATTCTGATTAACCTGCACTGTATCTGTACTAATAGGGATATTCGTTTCCATCGGGCAGATGTTGTGATTGCAATAGTAATTCATCACATAGTTCGCTGCAATGAAAGCAGGTACATAACCTCTTGTCTCACGAGGCAGATAGTTGTAAATTGCCCAATAATCAGTCTTGCCATTTGAACGGGTAATCGCTTTGTTGATGTTATTAGGTCCGCAATTGTAAGCTGCTATCACCAGATTCCAATCATGATAGATATTATATAAATCTTTTAGATAACGAGCAGCTGCCCATGTCGCTTTTATCGGGTCTCGGCGTTCATCAACTAAACTATTTATTTCAAGTCCATATTGTTTTCCAGTACTAATCATAAACTGCCATAATCCGGCAGCCCCTACTCTTGACACAGCATTTGGATTAAGAGAAGATTCAATTACAGGAAGATATTTGAGTTCCAATGGTAAATCGTATGCATCGAGAGCTTCCTCAAATAGTGGAATGTAAAAATTGCATGCACTTAACATGAAAGATACCTGATTACGCATACGTCCCGTGTAGATATCGATGAATTTACGGATGATATCGTTATAAGGGAATTCCATCACTGCAGGTATTCGTTGCAAACGATTGATGTACACTGAATCAGCGAATACCGGGTTTAATGGAGAAGTGCTGCACTCTTTTTGTTGATCTATAAAATTCTTTACTTGCCAATCGTTCAGTAAACTATCGAGGGGATAAGTCATGCTCTTGGGAATATCGATAGATTCTTCTTGAGCTTTTCCATCCTTATTTACAGTAACATTTACTGTCTGTGCATTAATATGATTTATTGTTAAGAGAGAAAACAGCAAAAACGAATAAAACAGTGTAATTTTCTTCATGTTATATTAATGTATTTTATTCAAAACTTTAGGCTGCATTGAATGCCAAGCGCCTTCTTGTCTTGAGAGATAAAATTTTTATTGTTTATTATTACGGGGTCTACACGTAGACTCAAATCAGGTGAAATATCAAAATTTGATAATTCAGCGTCGACATAAGCGTCAACTATTGAAATTAAATACACGCCGATAACTGAGAAAATGCTCATGTCACGATAACGGCGGTATAAATCTTTTCTTTTCTTTAATATAGACGTAAGTTGAGAAGTTGAATAATTAGCACCGGCAGGGAGTAAATCTTTATAACTATTTGTATTAGGATTATCATCCATAATGTCTCGATAACCTTGTGCGTAATCTTTGTACATCTTATTATTCCAACTTAAGGCATAAGCACAACCGGCTAATCCTCCATAAACTATCGGAAGTTTCCAATACTTGCGATTATATATTTGTCCTCCTCCAGGGAAAATCATCGCTAGCCATGTTGCTTTGATGGGATTGGGATTAAAAATTTTTTTCATATTCATGCTGAGGCTGTCGAATTTGAGGGAATCTCCTATAACTGTTACCTTGTTCATCTTATGTTTTTTGGCTCTATTCCCATCATCAATACTATCCGTAGCAGTAAACCTAACCCTTTGTTTCGGCTTTTGAATGATAGGTTTCTGCTGTTTTGCGGTTTTAACAGTATCCGGGGGAAGGTAATTATTAATAGAAGGACGAGCAAATAGATTGCTTGTCGTCATTAACAGACAAACTAGCAGCAAGATAAATGTGAATAATCTATATTTTAGTACCCTTTTAATCATTTACTTGTTGTTAAGTGTATCGAAAATCTCCATGAGCCGTTCGAGGTCTTCTTCATTAGCAAAAGGAATGCTGATTTTACCTTTTCCGCTTTTAGAGCAGGTAAGTTGTATTTTCGTTTGGAAGAAATCAGTTAACTTATCTTTCAGCATATTGTACTCTTCCGGCAACTTTGCACCGGCAGGTTTAATTTTTTTAGAACCACTCTTTATCGTTTCGCCCTCAGTTAAGGATTTAACGATTTCTTCAACTTTACGAACTGAATACCCATGCTCTTGTATTTCATTGAATATTTTTACTTGTAACTTTGGATCATTCAGCGCTAGTAGTGTACGCGCATGGCCCATATCAATCTCTTTCTTTTGTATAGCCATTTGAATGGGAGCAGGAAGCTTTAATAAACGTAAGTAATTTGCTATGGTGGCTCTGTTTTTCCCCACTCTTTCGCTGAGTTGTTCTTGGGTTAAACCGTATTGGCTGATTAAATGTTCGTATGCCAAAGCGATTTCTACAGAATTCAAATCTTCGCGCTGTATATTCTCTATTAATGCCATTTCCATGACATTCTCGTCGTCAGCAGTACGTATGTAAGCTGGAATAGTTTTTAAACCTGCTTTTTGAGAAGCACGAAAACGACGTTCGCCGGCGATAATCTGATATTCATCATTTGAGATTTTTCTCAGAGTTATAGGCTGTATAATACCAATCTCAGCGATAGAGGTCGCTAGTTCAGCAAGAGCTTCTTCGTCGAACTCGTGGCGAGGTTGATTTGGATTAATCGTAATTTTTGAAAGTTCTATCTCATTGATGGAAGAAGAACCGTCAGTTTCGAGATTGTCTGTTGATAGGAGGGCATCTAGTCCACGACCTAATGCATTTCTTTTTACCATGGCTTCTTCTATTTTTTAGTATTATTGCGATTGATAAGTTCCTTAGCGAGGGACATATAGTTACGGGCTCCACTAGAATCTGCGTCATACAGGATTACGGGAATACCATAACTTGGCGCTTCACTTAACCTAACATTACGTTGGATTACTGTATTGAAAACCAATTCTTGAAAATGGCGTTTCACTTCATCATATATTTGATTAGCCTGTCGTTGTCTGGAATCAAACATAGTCAGTAAGAAACCCTCTATTTCGAGAGATGGGTTCAGACGTCTTTTGATAATCTTTATCGTATTTAGTAATTTGCTGATTCCTTCAAGAGCAAAATATTCTGATTGAACCGGTATGATGACGGAATTAGAAGCAGTAAGTGAATTGACAGTTATAAGTCCTAACGAAGGAGAGCAATCAATAAGAATATAATCGAATTGATCCTGAATAGGCTCTAATACTTTCTTCATAATATTTTCGCGATCAGGAAGATCGAGCATCTCTATTTCAGCGCCTACTAAATCTATATGCGATGGGATAATCTTAAGTGTATCAATGCTTGTGTCATGGATGGCCTCATTAATATCCGCTCCATTAATCATACATTCATATATAGTACATTTTGATTGCTTGATATTAACGCCAAGTCCTGATGATGCATTGGCCTGGGGATCTGCATCCACAACTAGGACCTTCTTCTCAAGCGTGGCTAAAGAAGCAGCTAAATTGATGGTTGTCGTCGTTTTTCCAACACCGCCTTTTTGATTGGCTAAAGCTATAATTTTTCCCATACTTTCTTGATTTTAAAGGCGAAATAAGTAATTATTACTTATACAGCCTAATAAAAAGGGCGAACTATGCCTTATTTGTTGATAAGTCGCCATTTTTGTTAATAACTTATTTTGGACTATAGTCCAAGCAACTTGCAAAGATAAGTAATTTAATTTAAATCTGTTTCCTTTTTACCCTCACTTGAATAAGATTAAGATTTGTAAACGATAGTCACATGCTATTTTTTTGTTACTTTTGCAATAAATTTATCATAGATTATATATGGGAACAGATAGACCTCTTATTGTTATTACAAACGACGACGGAGTAATGTCCAAAGGAATTGATGCATTAATAAAATATATTCGTCCACTGGGAGAAATCCTTGTCATGGCTCCTGATTCTCCTCGTTCAGGAGCGAGTGGGTCTTTAACCGTTCAAATTCCCATTCATTATCAATTATTGCATAAAGAAATAGATTTGGCTGTCTATAAATGTTCAGGTACACCTGTCGACTGTGTTAAGCTCGCTGTAGATGAAGTATGTACACGCCGTCCTGATTTGATTGTCGCTGGTATTAATCATGGAGATAATTCGTCGACTAATGTTTTTAACTCAGGAACGATGGGCGCTGTAATAGAAGGATGTCTTGAAGGTATCCATTCGATTGCTTTCTCTTTATGTAGCCATGATCCTAATGCAGATTTTGAACTATTGAGTTCTTACGTATGTTCTATTACTTCTTGGGTGATAAAAGAAGGTCTGCCGAAACTCACTTGCTTAAATATTAACTTCCCAAATGTACCAAATTATAAAGGATTAAAGGTATGTAAAATGGCTCGGGGTAAATGGAAACACGAATTTGATCCGTGTCCACGGAAGGGCGATCAACAATATTTTTGGCTTGGCGGTGAATTCGTCGATGAAGATTCGGATGATAAATTAAGTGATCATTATGCTTTAGCTAATGGATATGTGGCTATCACACCAACTAAGTTGGATATCACTGATTACGCTTATATTGATAAGTTACAACAAGAAATGGACTTATTATGAAATATTATCTGGTAGTGGGTGAGGCTTCGGGCGATTTACACGCCTCTAAATTGATGAGGTCCATCAGTCAGGTGGATAAAGATGCCGCGTTCCGTTTCTTTGGCGGAGATAATATGGCCGCTTCTGGGGGCGAACTAGTGAAGCATTATTCATCATTGGCATATATGGGCTTTATCCCCGTTCTGCTCCATTCAAGAACTATTCTTCGAGGAATGGATCTTTGTAAAAAGGATATTTTGAGTTGGCAACCTGATGTCGTTATTCTAGTAGATTATCCCGGATTCAATTTGAAAATTGCAAAGTTTATTCATGCGAATACGAATATTCCAATGTATTATTATATCTCCCCTAAAATATGGGCATGGAAAGAATACCGTATCAAGAATATCAAAAGAGATATTGATGAACTCTTTTCCATTTTACCATTCGAGGTTCCATTTTATAATAAGCATCATTATCCGATACATTACATAGGTAATCCTACTGTTGAAGAAGTACATGACTTTAAGACCAATCATTCAGAATCGTTTGATCATTTCGTGGCTGAAAACAAATTATCTTCTCTTCCTATCATTGCAATATTGGCTGGAAGTCGTAAGCAGGAAATAAAGGATAATTTGCCGGACATGTTGCGTGCTGTTCAGGCTTTTCCCGAGTATCAAGCTGTCATTGCAGGAGCACCGGGCATCGAGCCTGATTATTATAGTCATTTCATAAAAGGTAAAAACGTAGAAATACTTTTTGGACAAACATATCGCATCTTGCAGCAAGCGAAGGTAGCTTTGGTCACTTCTGGAACGGCAACATTAGAAACTGCATTGTTCGATGTTCCTCAAGCAGTATGTTATCATACTCCATTGGGAAAGATTATTTCTTTTCTGAAACGGCATGTGCTCAAGGTCAAGTATATCTCTTTGGTGAATCTGATATTAGATCGTGAAGCTGTGAGAGAATTGGTCGCTGATAAAATGACGGTCCCTGATATGCAGCAAGAATTAAGAAATTTGACTGGCAATGAATCTTATCGCGAGTCTGTTAAAGTTGACTATAAGAAGATGCTGTCTTGTCTAGGAGATGCTAATGCCTCTATTAATGCTGCAAAGTTGATAGTTCAGTTACTTAGGAATTAAGATAATATAAGATGCTCGGATTTTTTAGAGCGGAAAGGGAGACACACAATATTTGTTCAGCTGTGACGGAACGATATCGTGCTACTTCGCTCATCATATCTTCTGCCTTGCCATTCAATTCAAAGTAGGCTAGCTGTGTCGCTATATTGAGATAACTGATAAGTCCTATCAGATGTTCTGCCTCGAATTTATTTTTTACCTTTTCCAACTCTCTGGGATTGACAAGCCCTGACTTCAGTTTATTCAGTTCATATCGCACTGCTTCTTCTCCTTGTTCTAGGGAAATACCAGGAGCTGTTTGACCTTTAACAGTAAACAGGCCAGGATCAATGCTTCCCGTAATGTAACAATCGATAGAAGTGAATAGTTGTTTATCTTTTACGAGGCGCTGATTTAATCTGCTAGATGTCCCATTACTAAGAATATCAGATAATATATCGAAGGCATAATAATCGGGATGATGTCTGTCGCACATGTGATATGACATGTACAATGCTTTAACAGGAACATTCCGATTAACAGAAAGTCTTCTTTCTTCTTTTTGTTCAGGTTCTTTTAAAAGGTTTCGTTTAGGCACACGTCTGCGAGGTATTGGTCCGAACCATTTTTCAGATAGAGCGATAACTTTTTCAAAAGAGATATTCCCTGTAACAGCTAGAACTGCATTGTTCGGGGCATAGTAGTGATAGAAAAAGGAACGGACTTCCGGTAAGGTAGCATTTGCAATATGAGATAACTCTTTCCCGATTGTGGGCCATCGATAAGGATGAATTTTAAATGCTAACGAGCGAAGTAAATGTTCATCATCACCAAAAGGTTGGTTGAGGCAGCGTTGCTTGAATTCTTCCATTACCACTCCACGCTGAACATTCAGACTTTGCTGATTGAAATGAAGTCCGAGCATACGGTCGGATTCCAACCAAAAACCTGTTTCTACATTTTGAGATGGAATGGTGAGATAGTAGTTTGTAATATCGTTATTTGTCCATGCATTATTTTCTCCGCCTGCCCGTTGAAGAGGAGAATCATAATCGGGAATGTGGACAGAACCTCCAAACATTAGGTGCTCGAAAAGATGGGCGAATCCTGTATGATTTGGATCCTCATCTCGTGCCCCCACATTATAGAGAATATTAAGAGCAACCATTTGTGTACTCTTAATTTCTGTATGGATAATGCGTAATCCGTTCTCTAACTTGTACCGATTAATTTTCATTAATCACTTTTACTTTTAGAATTTTGATGTCAGTCAGCGGGCGATCGTTACGGTCAGTGGGCAAATTCTGTATTTTATCAACTATATCCATTCCAGATACCACTTCACCGAATACGGTATAATTTCCGTCCAAGTGAGGGGTACCACCAATAGTAGAATATGCTTTTATCTGTTCAGGAGTAAAATGGAAGCTGTTTGTCTTCTCTGTCATCGCTTTCGCTTGTGCAATGAGTTCTTCTTGAAGATTATAAAGTCCTTTCTGGTCGTTCGACTTACGCATAAGCATAATCTCTTTCAGGTGTTTCTGAGCCAAAGCATTAAAAGTTTGGTTTATTACACTCTGATTACGTTGGCGTTCGTAATTGATGAGAGCTGAATCTGAAAAGATCTTACCTGTTACGATATAAAATTGACAAGAAGAAGATTCTTTCAACGGATTTACATCATCACCTTCTCGGGCAGCAGCAAGTGCTCCCCGTTTGTGGAAATACAGAGGAAACTTTATTTCAGCGGGAACAGTATATGGAAGCCCTCCTGAGCCGAGCATCTTTCCCCGTGGTGCATCTTTAGAGTCGGGATCACCGCCTTGGATCATGAAATCTTTGATAACGCGGTGGAATAAAGTTCCTTCGAGAGTCCCTTTATCAATAAGCTTTAAGAAATTATCTCGATGTTTAGGAGTATCCTTATATAGTTTTAAAACAATGTCACCCGCAGATGTTTCCATACGGACCATAGTGTCTTTATTCATATCTATCTTTTTTCTTGAACTGCAAGATACAATAACAGTGGCTATCAATGCAATTATTAATAATGAATGTCTTTTCATTGCTGCTTATCAATATTGTTTTCATTTACCGATGCTTCCAGGTCCTTCCATAAATTATCATTTGGAACGGACGCTGTTATATCAATATCCTTTTTGGATATAGGATGTATGAATTGGATTCGGCGAGCAAGAAGTGATATACTCCCGTCAGTATTTGAACGTTGAGAGCCGTACTTTAAGTCACCTTTTACAGGCGATCCGATTTTAGCAAGTTGACAGCGAATCTGATGATGGCGGCCAGTCTGCAGGTTTACTGAAAGTAAAAAGTATCTTTCCGACTTAGCTATCAGTTTATAGTCTAGTATTGCTTTTTTACTGTTCGGCACCTCACGTTCGTATGCATAACTTTTGTTTTGCTTCTCATTCCTTAAAAGCCAATGAACGAGTTCACCTTCGGTAGGATTAGGGCAATTCTTGACAATCGCCCAATAAGTCTTCTTAACTTCTCCGCTTTGGAACATGCTATTTAAGCGAGAAAGAGCTTTGCTCGTTTTGGCAAATACAACAAGACCACTTACGGGACGGTCCAGACGATGGACACATCCAACAAAGACATTGCCGGGTTTGCAATACAGTTCTTTCAGATATTTCTTAAGTTCATCGACTAAAGATATATCTCCAGTCTTATCGCCTTGTACTATCTCGGAACTGGTCTTGTTGACAATAATAATATGATTATCTTCGTAAACTACGTTCATGCAGATTACATATTCATGCCACCGTCAACTTGAATGACCTGACCGGAAACGTAAGACGACATATCTGAAGCTAAGAATGTAGCTACATTGGCGATATCGTCTACTGTGCCGCCACGACGCAAAGGAATCTTCTTTATCCATTCAGCACGAACATCGTCGGGCAGTGCTGCTGTCATAGCCGTTTCAATAAATCCCGGTGCGATAGCATTGGCACGAATTCCGCGAGAGCCGATTTCTTGCGCCATACTCTTAGCTAAGGCGATTAAGCCAGCTTTGGAGGCAGCATAATTACATTGTCCGGCATTCCCGTGTACACCAACTACTGATGCCATATTGATGATGCTTCCGCTCTTCTGACGTAACATGATAGGAGTGCAGGCATGTATAAAGTTGAACGCAGACTTCAAATTAACGGCAATTACAGCATCCCATTGTTGTTCCGACATACGCATCATCAAACCGTCTTTGGTGATGCCGGCATTGTTAACAAGAATATCTATCGACCCGAAGTCTTCATGAATCTGCTTAACTATCTTCTCTGTATCTTCAAATTTTGCTGCATTGCTAGCATAACCTTTTGCTTTTACACCTTTAGCCTCTATCTCTTTGCGAGTCTCTTCGCCAAGTTCGTCAATCACTAAATCTGTAAATGCGATATTGGCACCTTCAGAAGCAAATTTCAAAGCAATAGCTTTGCCTATGCCACGAGCGGCACCTGTTATTAAAGCTGTCTTTCCTTGTAGTAATCCCATAATAAATATGTTTTAATTATTTTATTATATGTAATGCACCGAATACAATGTTCGATACATATTGTTTTCTTTCTTCAGCGGTCAGATGTGCCCCCAGTTGTCCGCGGATATAAGGCACTTCGATTCCTTTAATGCAATAATGTAATAGTGTTGCTGTGAAATCAACATCATCGATATGGAACACGCCTTTATCTACACCTTCTTGCAATACTTGTTTCAGTAACATCTTTTGGCGGACATCAAATTTCTTGCGCACGACTTCCACTTTCCAGATATCTCTAAAGAAATCTGCTTTTAGGGTGCCGTTACGATATACCTCTACTTTTACAATATTGAGACGCGCATATATGATATCAAGAATCTTTTTGTCGGGCGAGATATCTTTTTCTGCTGCCTGTTGCATTACATCAGACAAGATATCCAGTTCTGTCTCAGCAACAGCCCAATATAACTCCTCTTTGCTCTTGAAGTAAGTATATAAAGTCCTTCGACCTTTACCTGAGGCTGTGGCAATATCATTCATAGTCGTATTCTCCACCCCCTCTTTAGCAAAAAGTTGTCGAGCGGCTTCTATAAATTTTTCTTTTGTTCTTAATATTGCCATAAATAATGCACATTGATGAATGAGTTGTGCAAAAATAGTGCTTTTCTGCATATTCTACAAGAAAAAGAATAATTATTAAAATAGATACGACTTTTGTCACAGGGGGTATACGCATAAAGTCATTGCAAATGAGAAGATTACTGATTTTGTTTTCTAATTATTTACAATTGGTGACATGAAAATGCAGTTTGCAGTATGTTCTGAATGCGATTTTCGTTCGTCGCGAGATGCAGTTTTCAACTTGGTATTGATTGCCATTTTTCGTAGTTATGTTACCAAATTTTCATGGTTATGTTGTCGGAGAAACATAGTTATGAAAGTTTGAGAACATAGTTATGAAAATCTGAAAACATAGTTATAATCTGGGCACAACATAACTATGAAAAACGAGCGGCTAATAACACTGTGATTGCCTATAATAGTTTGTCGATTACAATCTTAATTTGAACATCCATTGTCGTCGGTTTAATTTAAAACTAAAAAAATAGAGAATAAATTTGGAAATATAGAAATATAGTACTACCTTTGCACCCACTAAAAATATCGCGGAGTGGAGCAGTTGGTAGCTCGTTGGGCTCATAACCCAAAGGTCGCTTGTTCGAGTCAAGCCTCCGCAACTAAAAAGGCGTAAGTAACTACTTACGCCTTTTCTTTTATATTGTAATCGTTTTATCTCTTGAACACCAACTCCGCTTTGTTAGGGGTTGCGACATATATTTGTTTGTCTTTATCGGGCGATATAAATACGTGTCCTATATTCTTAGAGTCCACCATAATGGTGTTATAGTCTTTTTCAGTTCCGCCGATTAGATATAAATTTTTGATATAAGATTTGTCTAGCGATTTAAGAGTGCATTTGTCCACTTTCATCTTACAGAATTCAACGTTAGTGCGATTTATATTCAAGTCTCCATTTGCAACACAATTCAAACTATCTATTTTACAATTTTCAAGATAAGTATCCGCTTGTGAAGTCATATCTCCAATAATGCAGTTACCGATATTCAATCCTTGTATATGCTTCTCGATGTAGGACAAATTCGATTCGACTTTGAAGTTGCTGATTGTCTTATTTGCAGTTACTACTATACTGGTATTATCCTCCACCTTCAACTTTTCGTTAAAGATTGGTATAAAGGTGATAGCGTTTTTGTTCTGAATCATCCTAAAAAGTTCTTTAGGATAAGAACATTCTAGCGGTTTCCCTGCTTCGACTGTCTTGACTACAAGTTTGATTATCATAGGAGTCCTCGATTTTTTACTCTGACCTTCTATTTTGATGACATTAAGGCTGTCGCTCTTCAACTGTACCAGCGTGTTATTGAATGGAACCTTTTTAGACAGATTAGGATTAATCATTACTATAAGCATATAGATAAATCCGATAAAGGCTAGAATGAGTGTGATATATGTTGTCCTTTTCATTGCTTACTATTTTTATCTTTGTTTTGTTTCTCGATATATTCGTTATACATATCAACAACTTTTTCCATCGGAATATTCAATGTATATATCTGTTGGAAGAAGTCATCAATCTCATTATTCAGAAAGTTCTCTTTACGAATCCTTCTTATTGCTTTAGCTGCACCGGCTGAAACGAAATATCCAATACCTCTCTTGTTGAAGATGATATCTTGTTGTTGCAAGTAATCATAAGAACGCATAACGGTATTAGCATTTACTTCCATGACTGCAGCATACTCGCGGACAGAAGGTATGCGCTCTTCATCGGGATAATACCCCGAAAGGATTTCATCGCATATTCGTTCTGCTATTTGCAGGTAAATGGCTTTTGTCTCTTTGAAATTCATAGCGTTTCTTATTAATATCGGTCGATTATTTCTATGTCTTTAAAACGATAGTAAGCTAAAGCCCACATAATTATCGCAAATACAGCTAGTGAAATATTTAATATCGCCGTATTGGGGTCAATTGAATAAGGGCTTGTTATGTATACGACAATAAATACAAAAGCTGCGCCCATCAAAAATCCGATGAAGGTTGTTTTCAGAAAAGATTGGCGGGGGAAGAAACTGCTGCCCATGACATAGAATGATTGGACAAACATATAGAGGAATAAGAAATTGAATATCCTTGTCGGCACTTTAATGAAAAAGTCGTGGCATTGATGAAAACCGCATGGAAGGAGGATATTACTTAGTGACGGATAAAGCAATTTGTATATTAAAACACGCAGATAGTCGGATACTATAAATGTAATCAGAAACATGATTAAGAAGAGAATAGTATATATTGTCCAGCGTGACAGCCAATTCTCTAGCGGTGTGACTGGTGTTGTCAATACAGAAATTCTTTTTCCCACTCGCCTCAGGTCGTTTGTTATGAGTGAAGCGGAGTAACATCCGAAAGCGAACAGTGCTATATAAAATAGTCTTCCTTGCATTGCCCATTGAGGATCACTGTGATGAAGGGTGCAATAGGTGTAATAAGAATCAGTATATGTTAGATGATTGGCAAAGTCTGAGTAAATAGTATAAGAAGTCCATAACGAAAATATGAGAAGACCTGCAAATATGGCTACCAACTGCAAGGTGTGGGCTTTCCAATGTTCGACCAATTCTTTTCGAATCAGATATGAAAATCGGGAAATGCTGAAGTTATTATTTGCTGTCATGTTGTTCCTCCTTCTCTTCTTTTATCGTAAAACAGTTTTTTATCTTTTCTGTATTCTCTAATACCGCGTTGAATAACAGTTCTAGATTTATAACCGATTCCTCGTTATTTGTATTAGACATTAGTAAATAGTTCCCTTTAATCGATGATTGTGTATAGAGGCAGTCTGTTGGAATATGCAAGTCTGTGCTTTCGGTAAAAAGCAGATGGCGAAGTATGTTGTCTGTCGATTGATTGAGCAATGTTTCGCTATTATCTAGGATAATGATGTGGTCAAGGATTTTATCCACGTCTTTCACTTGATGTGTAGAAATTAAGATGGTATGTTCCTCATCCATTCCCGAGGTAATAAATTTCCGGAACTGACTTTTTCCCGGTATATCTAAGCCGTTTGTCGGCTCATCCATCAGAAGAAGTGAAGTGTGCGTTGCAAGAGCAAAGCTCATGAATACCTTTTTCTTCTGTCCCATCGAAAGTTCATGCAGGTTAATGTCGATATCCATATCGAAGAAATGAAGGTATGTTATCATATCTTCTTTGCTGAAATGAGGGTAGAAGACGCTGTTTAATTCGATGTAGTTTACTAACGACACGGCAGGCAACTCAAACTCTTCGGGCACTAAGAATATTTCTCTTTGCGTATAGGGTAGTCGTTTGCGGACATCGAAACCTTGATAGTCAACATATCCACTTTTAGGAGTGAGCAGTCCTGTCATTAGATATAATAGAGTGGACTTGCCAGCTCCATTCTTGCCGAGCAGACCGTATATTTTTCCTTTCTCAATGTTCAGAGAAAAATCTTTGAATATCGGCTTCCTCTTACGGTGATAAGAAAATGTCACATTCTTTACTTCCATCATAATTATAGTATTTATGTGTATTAGTATATTAGTACACTACAAAAATAGATATAAATATTACCAAGCCATGATTTATAGCTGTAATTTATATTTTTTTAAGAAATGGGAGGAGATTAAGTTATTTAGTTATTTCTGTTTTTGATTCTATTACTTCTTCATCTTCAGGCTTTTTATTCTTTATCATCAATATACTCAATTCATACAGCATATATAGTGGTAAAGTTACTACTGTCAACGTAAAAGGATCACCTGTTGGAGTGATTATTGCGGCTGCTATGACGATAATAACAAAGGCGTGACGACGGTATTTGCGCAAAAATTGCCGGTCGACCAAACCAAGAAGTGAAAGGAACCATGTTATTAAAGGTAATTCAAAGGCGATGCCCATGCATAACAGCAGTATCATGAAATTATCGATGTAAGAGTTAAGAGATAACATCGTGTTAATTTCACTGCTTAAATTGTATGTGGACAGAAAACGAACGGTAAGTGGATATACAAGGAAATAACTGACAGCCATACCCATATAGAACATTACAGTTCCTACGGTAAAAGCTTTTTTTACTCCATGTTGTTCGTTTTTATATAAAGCCGGCTTAATGAATCCCCAAATTTCAATAAAAAGATAGGGCATAGCCGTTACTACAGACATCCAAAATGAAGTAGAGATTTGTACGAAGAAAGGAGTGGCAAGATTGATGTTAATTAACTTTAGATTAAAAGGCTGTGTAAAGACGCTGTCATTGGAATGGATCAGTGCTCCAATTTTCCTCAATAATCGATACGAAACAAAATCATTGTGACAGGGACCAAGGATTACACTGTCGAAGATAGACGGCATAATACAAAAATATACCACTGCGAGAATTAACCATACAATAAGTACACGTATAATTACTGCTCGCAGGGCATCTAGGTGATCCCAAAAGGTCATTTCCTTGTTGCTCACGATAAATTTTAATGATGGATTATTCTTTCTTTGGCTCTTCGTCAGTCTTATCTATCTCATCTTTAGCTTTATCGATTTCATCCTTGGCTTCATTTACGCCATCTTTAAAGCTTTTAACGCCTTTGCCTAATCCTCTCATCAGTTCAGGTATCTTTTTACCGCCAAAGAGAAGTAGGATTACCAATAATATAATAATCCATTCTGAACCGCTTGGCAGGAAACCTAATAATATCATATTCATCATCATTATTTGTTTTTCTTGTTATAATTCGTTTTTATATTGGGTGCTAAAGTTACGGATATTTTTTATTCTAGAACTTAACAGAAACATTTTTCTTTCGATAATCAAAGAAATATCCAATTACCAAGATGATAATTGGATATTTCCAATTTATAGGTGAAATATTACTATTTCTTATAAGAAGCTTTTACGAAAGGAGCATTGAGTAAGTACTCGCTGCTGGCTTTTAAACTCTTTAACATGTCAGGGCTTACTTCAAGTTCAACAATTGAATATTCAAGTCCTGCAGTTGCAGCATTGTTGTAGATGGCATCAAAACCAACCATTCCACTTTGTCCAATGTCACATCTGTCTTTTACATGGTACATCTTGAATCTTCCTGGATATGCTTTGAAATAATCAACAGGAGCAGCTTGTCCCATGACTGCCCAGTAAAGATCCATTTCGAAGAAAACATATTGTGGGTCTGTGTGTTTCAACATATAGTCATACATTACCTGACCTTCTATCTTCTGGAACTCATAAGAGTGATTATGATAACCAAAGCTGATACCATTCTCTTTGCACATCTTGCCAATGGCATTGAGATAACGGCAATAGGTTTCCAAATCTTTCAAAGATTTTTGTGGCCCAATCCATGGATTAACAATATATTTCATGCCAGCAGCTTTATGTGTAGCAATACATTGTTTCCACCAGTTTAATGATTCGCTAAAATCTCCTGAAGATAGCTCTTCGCCACTTAATGCTTTACTGCAATGGGAAGAGAGAACTTTTAATCCAGCTGATTCAATATCATTCTTGTATTCTTCTGGAGTTCTTCCATATAATTTCCCGTTATCGTATCCAGCAGCTTCAGTATAAGTATACCCCATGTCTGCGAGAGCCTTAAGAACTGTTGCATGATTGGCTGCGTATTTACTGCCACCCATTAATTCTCTTACAGAGTAGAGTTGAATTCCAATTTCTTTTTTAGGTTTTGCATATACATCACTAAAGAAAGAAATCGAGAGGAGCATCAGTGATACTGCAATAATAAATTTTGATTTCATATGTTTTATAAATTAAAAGCTCATGTATTTATTTTAGGATCTTAATACGGATATTGCGATACCATACAACGTCACCATGGTCTTGTAAACCGATATAACCTTCATGATTAGGTCCACCACAGTTGTTTAATAATTCATAAGCAAGCGGCCAGTTTGTTTCACTGAATTTACTGTTCTGAAGCATTTCATTCCATCTTGGTGTCCATAAATGGTACTCTAGAACATGTTTTCCGTTTTGATAATGAACGACAGTTCCTTCATAAACCATAATCTTAGCCTTATTCCATTGGCCATAAGGTTTAGAATTTTGTGGTTTAGCAGGAATCATATCATAAAGAGATGCTGATTGTCTGTTACCGTTTTCACCTAACTTAGCATCTGGATGATTGGCATTATCCAATACTTGATACTCTGGAGCTGAAATGTAGATAGGTTCGATGGTCTCTTTGCCATCTTTGATTGATGCTACCTCTCTTGCAAGATAGAAGATACCGGAATTGGCTCCTTTTGAAACTTTCCATTCGAGGTCGAGTTCGAAGTTCTTGAACATATGAGTAAAGATGATGTCGCCACCGTCTCCCATTTGAGCTTCACCGCCACCTGTTCCATTAAACTTAATTGCACCATTCTCAACACTCCATTTTGTTGGTACATGGTCTTTCCCATATCCACGCCATCCTTTTAAGTTCTTGCCATTAAAGATTACATAGTAACCTTGTTTGTCTTTAGGAAATGACTTCAAATCAACTGTTGGATTATCGATGTACTTGTACTCGGGTACAGGTGTAGCCTTTACATTCTTCAAGTCGGTTTTATCTTTTTTACCGAAAGCCGAGAATGCTAGTGCTGAAGTGAGCGCTACACACATTAAGAGCATAAAAAACTTTTTCATGATGTTATCTTATTAATTAATTTAGTTATTGATAAATATTATAACGGCATATCAGGAAGTTTCCAACCATCGCGGTATACAGGTTTAATCAAGTTTTGAGCAAATTCATTTGCATCAATAGGATCACTGTATGTGCGGTCGAATGTTGGATTACCATCTTTGATATTGAAATTATCTTTAATAATACTGCGAATTTTAGCATTTGCAGGAATATTAGTAAACTTCATATTTGCACCATCCCATTTAAGAGTTTGTCCAAGAGATTGTAGACGTACTGCTGCAACACCCATTACAATCATTTCATTCAATGGACCTGATTCGCTGAAATCTGAACATGTCAGAACGCGATTCTTCGGGTTCTCTTTGCAGGCACGAATCCAGTCTTGTTGATGGCTAACAGTTACTTCACGGTTCATCTTCGGAACATTCGGTTTACGTCCTGATAATAGATATGGATCAGAGCCCCAACTTCCAACGATCATGGTGTCTTTTGTACCATGGAAAATAACACAACCGTCAGCTAATAATTTCTTGTCGGCAGGCATTCCTTCTGGAAGAGTAGGAGTTAATCCACCATCATACCATGTTATCTTAACAGGAGGTAATGCCAGATTCGGCATATTAGGGCGAGATGGGAATTTATAAGTAATCATCTGAGCTGTAGGACATGAGTCAGACATTAACATAGTCGAACTGCCTTCTACTTCTGTCGGATAGCCTAGGTTAAGTCCTTTGAAAGCTACTTGTAAGATATGATTTGCCATATCACCTAAAGCGCCTGAACCAAAGTCCCACCAACCGCGGAAATTCCAAGGTGTATATGCTGGGTTATAAGGACGGAACTTAGCCGGTCCGATAAAGCTATCCCAGTTCAATGTAGATGGAACTGCAACTTCTTCTGTAGGACGAGGCATTCCTTGCGGCCAAATAGGACGGTTTGTGAATGCTTCTACATGAGTAACTTCGCCAATTTCTCCGTTCCATAACCAATCGAGTGCCTGACGAGTACCAGGTCCTGAAGCACCTTGGTTACCCATTTGAGTAGCAACTTTGTATTTTTTAGCTAGATTAGCTAGAAGACGAGATTCATATGCATACAGTGTCATTGGTTTTTCTACATAAACATGCTTGCCAGCGGTCATGGCATCAGCAGCAATAATGGCGTGTGTATGATCTGCAGTAGCTACCATAACAGCATCAGCCGATTTCAACATCTCATCGTACATCTTACGATAATCATTGAAACGTTTTGCCTTAGGATATTTTTCGAAAACGTGAGCTGCATATTTCCAATCGACATCACAAAGGCCAATGATATTTTCAGTTTCCATTTCGTGAAGGTCAGCTGCTCCACGTCCACCGATACCAACACCTAAGATGTTGAGCTTATCACTTGGAGATACATGGCCATACGGCTTACCTAAGATAGTGCTTGGAGCAATTGTTAAACCAATTGCAGCAACAGTTCCTTCTTTTAAGAACTTCCTCCGAGAAATTTTGTTTGACATGTTATTAAATTTTAAGAATGAGTATATCTATTAATTTGTATTCGATATCAGTATTAAATTATTATTTCTTATCTAAAGGAATTAGATTGTGGTGATGAATGAGTCCGTAGCCGTTTTTCATTGTTCTGCGGCGCTCTCTTATTTGTTCTAAAGTCTTTAAATCGCCAATAGCCGGTAGATCGTGTGTCAATGAATCACGGAAGAATTTCCATGCATACTGTGAAGCCAAGGCTGCATCACGGAATCTCGGCAGTTCTTCACTTCTTTTTCCGCTTTCGATGGATTTAGCAAATAAGTCACATAGAACATCAATGTTCTTTCCTCCATGCGGATGTTCTATTGTCAAGGTTTGAGTAACGCCGTGAAGTTCGACAACAGCAGTCTTGAAATCGTGAGTCATACGTACAATTCCTTTAGTACCTATGATGTCGACATAAGAATTATGAGTTTGTTGAGCAGCCAACTGTCCATAGACTTGTCCTTGTGTAATGTCAAATACAACACCGTTCTCGAATGTTCCATGACAATCGATCCACCACGGATCTTTATAATTCCACATCCTGATGCCTTGTGCATTCCAAGTTTTATATTCCGATTCTGCATACCAACGTGCAATATCAACATAGTGCATACCGCAATCATGGAAAGAAGGTCCTTCGAATTCATGTCCTTCTCCTGGTGCAAGTCCTGGAGTCATGTGGCAGAGTCTGATAATTGCCAAATCTCCAATCTCACCTTGTTTGATAAAGTTTTTTATAGCTTTATGGTACCAAGAATTACGTAAATACAGATTCACCGTGGAGAATACGGATGAGTTCTCTGCTAATGCCACAGTTTGCCATTCTCTATCTTCAGTATCTGCGATAGGTTTTTCAGCAATAACATGTTTGCCGTTTATAATGGCTTTTTCTACTTGTTCCTTTCTAGAATCTGCAAGAGCAAATAATCCGACAACTTCTATCTCAGGATCATTAAAAATCTCTTGTTCATCTGCTATTATCTTAACATTAGGAGCTACTTTTCGAGCATAATCACGAACTTCGGCAGAAGTATCACAAATATACACAACATCCCAACTTTTACTCTTCTGCATTTCTTTGAGGTAAAAGTTTCCCATTCTGCCAAAGCCTATAAGTCCAACTTTAATAGGATTCATTAATATACAATTAATATGATTGAATTTATCTTTTTATCTTAATTCCCCGTAAAGTTAAGGAATTGTTTTCTATTTCAAAATTAATGTGAATAATATTTTGTTAAAGGACTTTATATAAAAATGTAGTATGCTTTTGATGCTATAATCTTGTATTTCAATAAATAAGTAAAATAAAAAATTAAAATAATGTAGATTATATGGAATGGCTGTTTCTGCTACAAATTGATTTTTAACAAAAGATTATATCGCAACCGAATAAATAATAAAATGTTATTCTTGATAATAAACTCTCTTTACTCTTTTTGATATACTCGTTAATACTTCGTAAGGGATTGTATCAAGAATGTCACTTAGTACTGTAATAGGCAAGTGGTCACCGAAAATCTCGGCTTGATCTCCTTCTTTACAGTCGATATCTGTAACATCAATCATGCAAACATCCATACATATATTGCCTACATAAGGAGCCTTTTTACCATTCACTAAACAGTATGCATGACCATTCCCCAGGTGACGGTTAAGTCCGTCCGCATATCCTATAGGAATAGCTGCTATACGCGACGGGCGATTCAGATGTCCGCGGCGGCTATAACCTACTGTATCTTCGGCAGCGACATCACGAATCTGCAGGATTGTCGTCTTGAGTGTACTTACGTTATTGATGATAGAATTATCAATCGGATTGATGCCATAAAGGCCTAATCCCAAGCGTACCATATCGTATTGGGCTTCCGGGAATCTTTCGATACCTGCCGTATTGCATATATGGCGAAGTATTTTGTGAGAAAAAGCATCTTGCAGTTGTTTGCTCATCTTGTCGTATAATGCAATTTGTTTTTTGGTGAAACTATCCAATAGCGGAGAATCACTTCCTACAAAATGAGAAAATACTGAGCGCGGAATAACTGCGTGCTGTGCCTTGAGAACTTTAATTAGTTCGGGAATGTCTTTTTCTTCGAAACCCAAGCGGTGCATGCCTGTATCCAATTTTATATGAATAGGCAAATGACTTACTCCTTCTTTCTCGGCAGCTTTGATGAGAGCATTCAGCATATAAATATTATAAACCTCAGGTTCCAGTTTATAATCAAACATTGTTTTGAAGGCAGTAAGTTCAGGGTCCATGATGATAATAGATGCGGTAATTCCCGATTTCCTTAGTTCAGCACCTTCATCTGCAACTGCAACAGCAAGATAATCGACATGATGTTCTTGCAGGGTCTTTGCAACCTCATGTGAACCGGCTCCATAAGCCGATGCCTTTACCATACAAACCATCTTTGTCTCAGGTTTGAGCATATTACGATACCGATTCAGATTGGCAATCATATTAGCCAGATTAACTTCTAGTATCGTCTCATGGACTTTTAGTTCGAGAGCATCACTGATTTGGTCGAAGTTGAATCGTCGGCTGCCTTTAATAAGTATGATTTCATTTTTCAGATTATCGAAACAACGGGAAGCCAGCAATTCCTCAGAAGAGTTAAAGAAGTATTTCTCAATGTCGAAGTCTTCTTTGCAAGAAGAAATCTCAGGACCAACGCCAATAACTTTACTGATTCCCCTGCTTTGTACCAATTGAGATACCCGTCTATATAGAGTTTTAATATTCTGACCGGTCTCCAGTATATCGGAAATGATAAGGGTTCGTTTCAATCCTTTTGTCTCGGAACGTCGATAAAGGAAGTCGAGCGCAATATCTAAGGATGCCAAATCGGAGTTATAACTGTCGTTAATGATAACGCAGTTGTTCTTTCCCTCTTTAACTTCCAGTCTCATGGCTACAGGTTCGAGGTGGGCCATCCGCTTACTAATTTCTTCAGAAGATATCATCAAATACAGACAAGCGGCCAAGCAATTGAGCGAATTCTCTATGGAAGCGTTATCGATGAACGGAATGGTATACGAATTATCCATACCGAGATAGCGATACGAAATAGTTGTGTGATCTTCTTTCTTATCGATATTGTTGATGAACAAAGGACGTTCACGGTCTTTCTTGCTCCATGCAATTTCACGGGCAGTAAACATAGACTTCTGCATACAGGTCGTTATCAATTCATCGTCACCGTTATAAATGATGACATCGCAGTCTTTGAAAAGAGACAACTTCTCCATGCACTTCTCTTGTAAAGAGAAGAAATTCTCTTGATGAGCACCTCCTATATTTGTCAAGATACCGATTGACGGTTTGATTATATTCTGTAGCGCACGCATCTCACCTGGTTGAGATATGCCGGCTTCGAAGATACCCAATTGAGTCTCCTCATCAATTTGCCAAACGGATAGAGGAACACCTATCTGTGAATTGTAACTTCTCGGTGACCGTGCGATTGTCTTGTCGGGACTTATCAATTGATGCAGCCATTCTTTTACGATTGTCTTGCCATTACTACCGGTGATGCCGATAACAGGTATTTGGAATTTCTTCCGATGTATTTCGGCTAATGTTTGCAGCGCCTTCAGAACGTTCGGAACGATGAGGAAGTTTACGTTCTCGAAATGTTGATTATTCAATAAACTTTCCGATTTCGAATCTTTATTGTTTTTGTTCGATATTACAAAGTTACGGACGCCACGCTCATATAGTTCTGGAATATAGTTAGCACCGTCATTTCGTTTCGAAGGAAGAGCGAAGAACAAGGTCTCTTCCGGAAAGCAAAGAGAGCGGCTGTCTGTCAGTAACCAATCGATGTTAGATGGGGTGTTCCCTTTGCGGAATGCGCCAATACTTTGTGCAATAAAATCAATAGAATACATATATCATTTATATTTTGAGGTCTAAATAAGGGTATTTTTCTTTAAGTCGGTTTATCTTTAACACTATTTGTCCTAAAAACTCTTTGTAGGCTTTATCTTCCGGGTGAAGAGGACGATGAGAAAGTGCTTTGTGTATCTTTTCGCACTCTTCGACAACCGATAATGTCTCAGCATTGAAAAAGGCTGATGAGAACCGTTCCCAAATATAATCGATAGCCATGGTGGAGGGATGCAACATGTCGTCCGCATAGAAACGGTAATCACGCAATTCATCCATCATTATCTCGAATGCCGGGAAATAGAAGATATTATTAGGGAATAGCCGCTGAAGCTCGTCGATAGCCAATAACAATATTGCTTTGCTGAGTTGGCTTTCGTTCAACCCATCGCGCAAATAGCGAATAGGACTGACGGTGAAGATCACGGCCAACTGAGGCTTTTCTCTAAACCAATCTTTCAGAAGAGGAGTATAGCGGTCGACTATCTCGGCAACCGTAGTCCGCGATCTCTCAAAAGAACTTTCAGGGAGCTTATGGCAATTGGCAACGACTTGTCCTTTGAACTTATAGATATAAGATGTCCCAAAGGTGATGAGTACACGATCGACAGAGGACAACTCGGTATGCGCATGTGACAATCTTGTATTAATACGGTCGATGACTTCTGCTTGAAAATTCGACGAGAAAGAACCGTGATGCATAAAACTGTGCCACAATCCTTCATGTTCGAACAATTTATCTGATGAGTAGGTAACACCCCCTTTAATCTCTTCTAATGCTTTAGCGATAGACATCGGATTATAAAGAATGCCAAAAGGATTTATGTCGATAGCAAATCCTCCTGATTTTAACTTCTCACCCATGTTTTCAGAAAAACAAGAACCCAGCATGAGTAGTTTGTTTTCATGAGACAAACTTGGATAGTCCTTCCTAATATTTACAGCTGTCATCAAATTCATACGACACAAAGATACAGCTTTCATTCTTATTTTAATGTAAACTCAAATTAAGAATACTTTTATGTTCTCAAATTTTCATAATAGCAGATTTTGATAATCGTAATGCCATTTTCTCCTCCCAACTTTATAAATTTCTCCTTTCACGTTCGTGAAGCGTGTTGTTCACGGCCGTGAAACATGAAAATTGAAGTCATCGCCATCTTATTTCATCGTTTTTCTAACAAGGAATCATTACTTTGCATTATCTATTTCACAGGAATACTGACAAATATAAATAACGATGTTAAAAGGGTGAACAAATACGATTTATATCGCATATTATTATGTCGGCAAATGCATTATTTATCAAAATAATAAGTATGCAAATATTAGATTCCGATTTTAATTTTTATCTTCGCTCATTAAAATGATAGAATATGAGTGTTGTTTATTTAATTATCGGATTATTAATAGGTGGAATTATCGGTTACCTGATTGCTTCCCGTAAGCTGTCTATATTGAAAACGAATATTGAGTTGTCGGGTAAGCATGCCGAGGAGCTAAAGCAGGTAGAGATAAGTAACTGGGAATCTCAGATTGCAGTTTTACGGCAAGAGGGGAAATCGCTCAATGATAAGATCGAATCGTTAAGTCGTGAAAAGGAATCTCTTATAAGTGAGAAGACGATGACCGAGGCGAATGTGAAATCCTTGACTGAGAAGTTAGCTCAGCAAAAGGAAGAGATGACAAAACTACATGAACAATTTGCTGCGGAGTTCAAGAATCTGGCTAATGATATATTGAAAACCAATTCATCAGACTTTAAAAAGATGAGTGAGGACAGCATCAAGAATTTAGTGAATCCTCTTAGCGATCACCTAAAAGAATTTCGTGAAAAGGTTGAAAAATATTATGGCGATGAGTCAAATCAACGGTATTCTCTTAAAGAGGCCGTGGAGAAATTGGTAAAGGAAAATCAAAAAATCAGCGAAGATGCCAACAATCTTGCCAATGCCTTGAAGGGAGAATCGAAGACACAAGGTGATTGGGGAGAAATGATTTTGGAGGATATTCTTCAGAAGTCGGGCTTGGTAGAGGGTGAACAATTCGTGCGCCAGGATTTTATTCGGGATGAAAACGGAGAAACATTAAAGGGAGAGAACGGGCACAAAATGCAACCCGATGTTATCGTAATGTTCCCCGATAAGAGGAAGATTATTATCGATTCGAAAGTATCATTGAAAGCTTATACGGAGTATGCCACTACGAACGATGACGATACAGCGAATCTGAAGCTTAAAGAGCATGTCGACTCAGTGAGGCGGCATATCGACGAGCTAAGTAAAAAGGACTATTCAACTTATATGGATGAGGCTCCCGATTTTGTCATGATGTTTATCCCTAATGAACCGGCTTATTACTTGGCACTTCAGGCTGATGGCAATATCTGGAACTATGCTTACGACAAGAAAGTAGTGCTTATGAACCCGACGAATTTAATTATGGCTCTTCGCCTGGCATTGGACCTATGGAGAAGGAATGCTCAGGAAAGGAATATTATGGCTATTGTCAAAGCGGGCTCCGATTTATATGATAAGTTCGTCGGCTTTACCGAGGACTTCAAATCTATAGGCAGTGCGCTGGATAAAGCCAATAATACTTATTCCGATGCCATGAAGAAGCTGACTACGGGTAACGGGAACATAGTGAAAAGAGTAAAGGACTTAGAGAATATGGGAATAACACCTAAGAAGAAGATTGCCATTAATTCTTCTGAGGAAGACCTTTCATAACTTCATCCATAAAGTCGCACAGATCTTCTTGTAACCATTTAAACAAGAAAAGAGGTCGGAATGCTATATTTTTGCGAAGCATGAGCTCGATCGACGACATGCTGTTGTCGTAACATGTTATCTCGTTATGGTATTGTTCGTCGTGTTCAGCTAATCGTTTTATTTCGTTCTCCCTCTCGCGACGAAGTTGTATGCAGACAGGATTCAACAGCTTAATGACTACATCGTTCATGATGTGGTGACCTTGAATATACAGATAAGTGGTCTTAGGTTCTAGTCCTAATTTCTTCAATTCTTCCCCCATCTCATCTATTTTAGACTGAAGTTTAGGGTATTTGTTACGATAGCGGTGCAGCTGTGCAGTTACATGCCTTTCCACTTCAGTCAAACTTCTCCCCGGATTATTGATATTTACTTCTCCGAACAGGCGTGTGGTATCATTGAAATCATACATCGGAAATGAATGAGTGTCGTGTTGCCGATAGAACCATATACACCACAAAAACAACGGATATGTTATCTCTGAATAGCGTTCCATAAAGACATTGAAATCGATGATAGTACGGTCGTTCAATGTTGCTTGCACACAAACTTCATGCAGACTCTCGGCATAGCATTGATAATTCTCGATAGCGTAAGCATAAGTCTGAAAGATATATTTATTTGCATTTATAGAGTCGGACACTTTCGTCGCACCTTGCAGCAAAAAGTCGTAGTCGCTGTCGACACAAGCTATTAAACTTGTCCCCAGTTGATTTGCATCCAACGAGTTCATGAGAACAGTCTTCTTACCCTTAGCCAACGTATCTTGCGAAGGGAGCATCACTTCGAAATAGTTCTTGTCATCTTCATAATCAGATAGAATATTCCGCCAAAAAGCTACATCATCGTAACTTTCTACATAGGCGACAATACGATGACGCTGCCGCTTAGGATATAAGCCGTGTGCTGCTTCGAAATACGAAGAAGAAAGATTATCTATTAACTTCCGCGACATATCACTTTTGGATATTAGTTGTTATATCGCTGACTTCGGTTACTTTATCAATCCAACCTTCCATAATCACTGCAGGCGAGTGAGTAGTAAGAATAATCTGAGCGTTCGGATTCAGTTTTAAGATCATTCCTATTAGCTTTTGTTGCCATTCAATATGCAATGATGCTTCAGGCTCATCCATAAATAAGACGCAATGCTGATTATCCTCTACTAAAGCAGTAAGTAATATAAGCAATATCTGTTTCTCACCAGATGAGAGTTTATAAGGCAACAATAATTCATCTCCTTGGTAGAAAGCTATATCGTTACGCTTACGGGCTATCTTCTTATTCGTGTAACTGAATAGATCGTCCATCAAGTCTTGGAATACTTTCTTCCGCCTAGAGATATCAGCAGCTTTTTGACGGTCTTCGTCATTGTCGCTTGCCAGCATTTCAATCATCCGATTGCCTATATTGACTTGATAATCTAAGTATCTTCTTTGTAAGAGATAGATTTGCCAGTCCAGTTCAGACTTGACATTCCTATCTGCCATGCGGGCGGTGAAATCACCTTGTACGAGTGGCCTGTCATAACTCCGTATGAAATCGTAAACTATGAATGTGGCATCGGGGTCGTCAAAATAAAGGTGTATGTTGCTGGCTAAATCACTCTTAGCTTCACCGCTGTGCTGTTCCAAAAAGTTCACCGAACGATTAAGAATTGTTGTTTTACCTACACCGTTAATTCCAGAAAGGATATTAACGTCCGGGCATAAGTTCCAAACGATATTATATTTATCCCATAATCCGTTTATCTCTATTCTTTTGATATAATTGGCCCTTTTCCCCATAATTGATAAATTTAGCTTTATAAAAATTCAATAGATCGACTGAAAACCTACATCAAAGTTAATCATTCTTATGAATTAATTGTTACTTTTGTATGGCTTTTATTTTCAATATCTGCAATAAAAATATGGCAAACGATAAAAACATTAGGGGACATGCCGCTATTTTCGCCGCAAATGCACTTTGGGGATTGAATATTTCTATAAGTAGGACTGTACTTAGTGACCTCTCTGCATTGACATTAACTACTTTTCGGATGGTTGGTGCTGCTATAGTCTTTTGGCTTCTCTCTCTATTTTTGCCGAAAGAACATGTCAAGCATCAGGACATGCTTAAATTATTTTTTGCTGCCTTATTGGGAGTCGTGTTGAATCAAGGTCTTTTTACTTTCGGATTGTCATATACTACGGCAGCCGATGCGTCTATTGTCGCTACAGCAACGCCTATTCTTACCATGATTATTGCCGCCATTTATCTGAAAGAGCCGGTGACGAATATGAAAGTCATGGGAATCTTTATCGGTGCGATGGGTGCCTTAATCTTGATTATGAGTTGCCAACCTTCGGTTCGCCACCCGGGTAATATGCTTGGCGATGTTTTATGTCTCATTGCACAAATCAGTTTTGCTTTCTATCTGACCATTTTCAAAGACCTGATAGCTAAATATTCTCCTATTACTATCAGTAAATGGTTATTTATATATGCTTCTATTTGTTTTATTCCTTTCTCGTATGCTGATATTGCAACGATTGATTTCACAACATTCTCGTTGTCATTATGGTTGCGTATAGGCTATATCGTAATAGGAAGTACTTTCTTGGCTTATATCTGTTTAATGAGCAGTCAACGAATCCTACGTCCTACTATCGTCAGCATGTACAATTATATACAGCCTATCATGGTTGCGATACTGACAATCTTAATGGGCATAGACGGCTTTGGATGGCAAAAGATTATTGCTATCGTTTTAGTCTTCTTGGGTATCTTCTGTGTTACCTTGAGCAAATCGCGAAATGATTTCGAACAGACGGGAAGAGAACTCTGATGAAAGGGAACTAGGTTAGTCGCATTTCTTTAACTTATCGAAATAAGTATCCAATAGATTATGGGCAGCGGCAAATGATGTAAGTTTTCCGTTAAGTACATCTTCTTCTCTTTTCTTCAATAAATCCGAGATAGAGGGATCTTCATAAAAGCTGTTACGCAGGTGCTCGTTTATCGTCTCGTACATCCAATATTTATTTTGCTCATTCCTGTGGATATCAAAATATCCATTGGCTTTGATGAAGGACATATATTCATCTATCATATCCCAGATTTCTTTAATTCCAATGCCATAGAAGCCTGAATATGTCATGACTCTAGGTAACCAGCCTGAATCGGGAGTAGGAAATAGGTGAAGGGCGTTTCTAAACTGTGTTGCTGCCAGATTTGCTTTATCAATATTATTGCCATCGGCTTTGTTGATGACAATAGCATCTGCCATTTCCATAATACCTCTTTTAATGCCTTGAAGTTCGTCGCCCGTTCCTGCTAATTGTATTAGGAGGAAGAAGTCTACCATTGAATGAACTGCTGTTTCACTTTGTCCGACACCGACTGTCTCGATGAATATCTTATTATATCCTGCTGCTTCGCAAAGGATAATTGTTTCTCTCGTCTTACGAGCTACACCGCCTAGTGAACCTGCTGTTGGGCTAGGGCGTATAAATGATTTTGGGTGAACAGATAACTTTTCCATTCTGGTCTTGTCACCTAATATACTGCCCTTACTTCTCTCACTGCTCGGGTCGATTGCTAATACGGCTAGTTTACCGCCTTTCTCTAATTCATGAATACCGAATGTATCGATAGATGTACTTTTCCCAGAGCCAGGGACACCACTTATACCGATTCGATAAGAGTTTCCTGAGTAGGGCAAACATTTCTCAATTACTTCTTGAGCTATTGCCTCATGTTCGGGTCTGATAGATTCGATTAATGTTACCGCCTGACTAAGTATGGTTACGTTGCCTTTGACAATGCCCTCAACATATTCGTTCACTGACAAGAGAGGTCTTTTAGGGCGAGACTTCAAATAAGGACTAATAGTTGTCGGTTGTTCTATACCTGCGTTAACAGTTAAACCTTTATAGGTGGCATCGTTCTCAGGGTGTTCCATCGCTTCAATATTTTATTATTGTTTTTTTGTCTGAATATTAATCTCCACTTTTGGTTGTGAAGGATCATTGGTTATCATCAGAACCTTTATCTTATTGTTGTCTTTGTTGTTAAAATCCTTTTTATGGACAGTAATTTTCAATACTGTTGATTCAGCTGGAGAAATTGTCTTTTTATGTAAGGCTACACCTATGGCTGTGTTAAAGACTTGGACCTTTGTGATGATAAGAGGGGATTTGCCAGAATTGAAGATATTGATAACCTTTGTGACTTTATCTTCTTTCGCCAATTCGTTACTCAAATTGAAACTAGTACTTGACAAGTGGATAGTTGGAGCTTTACTCCTTTCTTCTTTTGTCATCTTAGAAAAGTCGGGTAACAACACAAAGGAGATAGGTATTTCATTCTCAGACGATACTTTATCACCATTAAAACGTGACAGATATACTGAACTCTGGGTTAATCCGACATCGTTGATTTGTTTTGTATCTAGAGTCAGTTGAATACTTCCTCGTTGGCCTTTCAAAAGTACATCAGAACTGCGTTTAATAGTAACGTAGCTGGGAAGATGCATGAGAATAGGTTCGTATGGACGGTCGGACAGGTTTACAATATTCAATATAGCCGTTAATTTATCGCCTTGTTTCGAATCGGGGAATTCAATAGATGTCTTGTCAATACCTATATTCCCGATTTTAAAAGGATGGGATTTTGAATAGTCGTTTACCTCACGTACTACTTCTCCTGTAAAAGTAAGATAAGCCAAATGTGGTATGGCATTACTGTAAATACAAATCTCCTTGTCAAAGTGCCCTAATGTCTTTGCATCATAAGTAGCTACTACTGTTCCCTTATCACCAGGATTAATAGGTGTTTTAGTCCAGTCGGCTACGGTACATGAGCATGAAGTCGTAACATTGCTCATCACTAAAGGTTTGTCGCCAGTATTCGTTATAACATATTCTACTTTTACTGCTTTCTTCCACTCTATTCGTCCGAAATTAAACTTCTCGGTATTCGAAGAGATTCGTGGTTGTGCAAATATCGGAGTAACGAAAAGTAATAAGCTATATAGGATAATACTTCTAATTTTCATGAATGATTATATTTAATTTGCAAAATTAGCAAAATCAATTCAGTAAAGAGAAGATAATGCCGTTAATAGGAGTTAATTTGTTATTCCTCCACTTTTATTCTCATCGAATGGGAATGTGTAACAAATTCAGGAGCATAAGCACACTGCAACGACGACAATCCGACTTCATAGTCGCCCGTACGACTTACCCGATAGTTTATTTCTAATACGTAAGAACCTTTTTCCAATGAATCAAAGAAGAAGTTCGTAGATGCATCTTTAATTTCTTCATAATAACCTGTACCGGCCCCCCAGCGATAACCGGAAAGATTTGTAATCGGTTCGAAGCAAGCACCTCTTTGTTCTTTCAATTGAACGAAATCCATTTTGCGGTCTAACTGGATGATTAATCTGGCTACGACAATATCTCCAACTTTTAACGTACTATTCTCTCTGATAGGTTGAAGTTCTGCAGTGTTGTTAATGATTCTTTTTACGAACATGTCCTTCTTTACGTTGAACGACTGACTGCCTTCTTGTTTCACGTTGGCAATTTTGTCTTGGAACTGTGCATAAACAGCACCCCATGCAATGCCATTATCCTTCTTTGCGACGTTGATAGAACGAGCATCTGTCGTAGTGTTATCGGTGAAAGTTTGTTTGATATATCCCAAACCTGCACTTCCTTTTTGTGAAGTCTGCATGGTTCTGTTCGCAAAAGAAAGAGATACATTGCCACTACTAGCAAGAATATCAGTTCCTCTTTCCAATAAGGCATAGATAGCGTCAGTAGTCGATACCGGTGTATCCCACATCTGTGTCTGTTTTTGTTTCAACAACCAAAGTTTCATCTCTTCTACGGTTGTATTGTCGTCGGCAACTTTGTCTATGGCTTCAATTGCAGCGGTGTGAGCAGATAAATGCATCCCTAACCAACTGAAAGGATTATCGGTGAAATCGAAATACATACCTAGTTCATCACTCTTAGTAAGATGCTCTTTGATTGAAGCAATATAATCTTTTGCTGCACTCTTCTTACCGGCTTTATCTAGAATAATGGCAGCTAAAGATTTCTCTTGCATATCTTGCGAAGCAGGTTCTTCATTCACTTTCGAGAGGAAGTAATTATATTCCTTCGAATAGATGGAAGGAATCTTTTCTCCTGTAATGGCAATCAGATACAGATAACGAAGAGCGGGGTAGGAGATACCATGAATCTTCTGTCCTTCTTTCTCAGCCTTCAAGATGAATTCATATTCTTTCTGACTCTCTTGATGCAAGAAGTTGATAGCTTTCGATTGCATTTCGCTCACTTCTTTGGAAGGAAGTGCTTTTGTCAACATCTGAAGACGAGCATTCAGACGGACAATATATTCTGTAATATAACGGCTGCCTGGCATTCCTTTGTACCAACTCCACGCACCGTCTTCGTCTTGTAATTGCTTCAACTTATTGATAGCGGCAAGACTATTGTTTTGCAGACTGTTTAAGTCGAACAATGTACCGAGTCGTTCTTTCTGTTCTTGTTCGCTCTTTGCTTCGAGTACCCAAGGAGACTCTTCCAAAAGAATATTCTTGAGCTCTTGATTCTTATGCAGATTGCTCAATAATGTCTCTTTCGTGCCCCCGTTCAATTTCCAACTGTCTATAACAGCTTTAATTCGCGGAGTTGAGTTAGCAATGTATGAAGCCAGTGTGTTTGCGTAAAGAACAGATGCCCATGAAATGGCATTGTCGTTGGTCGGCATAGCTAACGACGGCAAAGCTTGAACAGCATACCATGCAGGATTTCCGGTATATTCAACAGTCAGCTTCCGATTAGTGGCAGTCTTGCTATGACGATTAAATAACTTCTCCAACGAAAATTCGCGGGTCTGATTTCCACGAATAGGAAGCGGAACCGATTCAGTAAGCATCACTTGGTCGCTTAGTACCGGTAGAATATGTTGTTCTCCGTCACTAAACGTACCGCCGTCGGCAATCATTCTTACGCCCAATAAGTCGTATCTGTCGGTTACAAGAAAACTGAAAGTCACAGCCTCACTCTTCTTTTCTCCTAACGAAACGGGTTTATTCTGAGTCATGATAACTTGTTCCGTTGTCGGGTCGAAAAGTTCGAATTTGACATTCGCCTGAATCTGTTTCTCTGTCATGTTGGAAACGGTTGCTGCAACAGATGTTTGGTCGCCGACTCTGACAAAACGAGGCAGATTAGGAGTCAGCATAAAATCTTTCGATGCCACAGTCTCACCGGAAAGATAACCGGTCATCATATCTTTAGTATGCGCATAGCCTTCGAATTGCCACTTCGTTAAGCTCTCAGGAAGCGTAAAGGCAATTGAAATATTCCCTTTCTCATCTGTCCGCAGTTGCGGATAAAAGAAAGCGGTCTCTGCAAAGTTAGTGCGCACCGTATTGGCATTATCATTTTGATTCATGTCAATGCTGGCATTAGCATAAAGTTTTGGAGCAGCTAACCCCCTTACCATAATTTTGGAAGTTTGTCCTCGAACACTTTTGCTCTCGGCCATTACGCGTTGTTTAGACACTCCGTAAGCTACAACAACGGGAGACTCATCTAATGCAGCGTCTGTTACCTCATCATTACCCATCACTCCGAATACACGGCCGAAAGGTCGAGAACTATCGTATGTATTGTCTAAATAGTTATCAAAAGAAAATGGTTTGATAATCAGATTAGGTAAAGATGCATTGTACCATAGGCGCATTCTCTCTATATAGGACGAATTCCAACTAATCTCAGGAATATATCTGTTATAAGAGAGAGACAAATTCTGCTGATTACGTCGTTCCCAAATCTTATTCAAAGAAGCATCGTACATTAACGCTAGCATTTCGGCGTTTGCGGGCTTATTTGAAGGACTGAGTATGTTCAGTCTCCATTCCTCTTTTTGTCCTGGACAGAGCTTATCACGGAATACGCTCCACTTTATTTTCAATTCATTATTCGGCAAACTCTTCTTTAATGTAATAATCTTTTGATACAAAGTTCCGTCTTTGACAAAGCAGAAGTTGATGGACAATCCGTTGCCGTATGATTCTTTATAAGGATACTCAAATGATTTGATTTCATCCGACAAGGTCAGTATCTTGCTGTCGATGCAAGTTCCGTTAGAGAATACGTCCATTAGTACTGTTGCATCCTTGCGAGAAGTCCCGAAATAGAATTTGGCGGGGTGTTGTCCGTCGAAGTTTTCATCATCACTGTAGTACCAGATGTTACAATTCTCGACAGGGTGAACATCATTCTTAGAGAAGAGGATGATGTTTGTCTTTCTATCTACTGTTCTATTCTGTGAATCTTTAGCAGTAAGATGAACGATATACCTGCCCGAAGGCAACTGTTGCCATTGAGCCAAAGAGATTTCTTTATTGGCCGATACCGTACCTTTGTCGACTACATCAGTTTCTTTCCCGTTTTTTAGTGCGACAAGCGAGTAATCAATATTTGTATCCACAGGCTTTTGAAGCAGATTCTTAGCTTCGAAAGTAAGTTTTATGGGCTTATCTTTGCAGATAGTTTCTTTCTCCGACAAACTCAGAATGAGCGAGCGCTGACCTGCTGCTAAAGTGACATTGCCGTTTTGAGTTTCACCTGCAGGAGTCGTTACATGGATTTCGGTATTGAAAGTATAATAAGTAAATACGTCATCCTCTTCATCCTTTTCTTCGTCTTCCTCATCGCTCTCAGTTTGATTCTTTTTACTCAGATAAACAGGAATAGTAAAACTGCCGTCAGGTGCCAACTTAACGCTATCGTTCGTAGTAATCTCATCGCCGTTTTCTCTCCACCAACACCATTCACTCCGCTTAACAGTATATTTAGCCATGGCACCGTCAACCGGTACACCTGAGAATGTTTTAGCTTTTCCTTTTATATAAACAGTATCGCCCAAACTATACGACTCTTTTACATCGTCGGTAGTCACTTCAAATGTAGGGCGTTTGTACTCTTCAACTCTAAAGTAAGCATAACTGCCATCAGTTTGAGAAGTAACAGAGAAATTGCCGTTGAGGCAAGAAGACGGAAGAGTAAAGTCGACGGTGAAAGACCCGAATCCATTCGTTGTCACCTTCTTGTTCGCTATCTCCTGATGATTGGCATCTCGCAGACTCAGTTGATACGACTTGCTGTCGATTGTTTTCGCATTATCGCCTCTTTGTGAATAAGCGATACCTTTTACGTGAACAATTTGTCCCGGTCGGTAAATGCTCCGGTCCGTCAATAATTTGAGAATATGTTGAGTTGTTGAATCATTCGATGAATAGTAGTAACTGTTCGACAAATATTGCTTGTCCATGTATTTATCGTTCCCCTTCACAGCTTTTACCTGATTCGAATTGGAACTAACAGTCATTGTAACCTTCCCCTTATTATCAGTCGTGCCTTGTTGTAGTACACGATTCTTGTGATCGTAGGCTATTACCGTAGCGCCTTCAATCAGTTGTCCGCTCGTCCTGTCGGTAACAACAAATTGATGTTGACCCTTATTGCTCATCGAAAGCAACATTAGCCGCGAGATATGAAGAATGGCGTTTTGTGTGTTACTGTTCTTTGCCGCTCCATCTACTTTCGTTTCAATCAGGTAAACGCCAACATCCGGCGTCGTTATCATAAAAGAATCTTTCTTCTCAATATAGTTCTTAGGCTGTGTGAGATTAAAATGCTGTTCGTTTAGTAATTTGCAATCCTCGGCTTTGATGTTATCTTTTGTAATCAATGCATCAGGTATTCTATATATACGGAGCGTAAATCCGTTCGCATTCTTATGGTTCACAAATATCTTCTCTTTAGAAAGCGGATAAGCAGCGTTTATAATGCTCAGCGATACAGAAGGATTCAATATTCTATTCCTTAATTCCTGCAGTGAAGTAATGCGATTATATTTTGGATACAGGCTGATGGCTTGGTTACATAAATCCAATGTCTTATTCATCTTCCCATGCGAATAAGCATCGTTCGCCAACGCAAGGAAGATCTCACTGCGTATTTCTTTCGATTTGTCTACATCATTCAACAAATTATTCAACGATGCCGTATAAGTCTTATCATTTATTTTAGAAACGCTTTTCTGAAAGTTGAGTTTGTCGAGTGTAACAAGAACGTAAGCCTCTTCTTGTTTATCCGAACGATAAATGTTTTGCATCAATTGATAGATGCTGTCTGTCTTCTGTCTTTTCACTTCTGAATTACTCAATGCATTCAGACTGTTGATTGCCTTTCTGGCAATCAAGTGGAGCATGTCGTGCTTGTAGTATTCACTTGCCCAATTTTGGCTAGTGAAAGGCAGATATTTCTTTGTTGAAGTGGCATGAAGAAGAGAGATATCCGATAAAGATGCTTCAACGTGACGCAGTATGGCACTGTTGAATTGGATATGTGTCCATTCCCGCATATCATCGGCATCCTTAACTCCCGATACATTTGTGCGTTCATCAAGTTCATAATCGTTCATGCTGGCATAGCCTGCATAGATACCCGCCAAGATGGAATGAATGACCATATTGTCGACAGGGCTCTTTGTCGTCAGCACCCGATTTTCCAAATCTTTCACGCTAGTATAAAGGCTATCCTCAGAAATACTTTCCTTACATTGCATCCTGTATATATAGGCTTTCAGCAACTGGCCGGTATTATTCTCCGATTGTGCTTTCTTGATAATGGCATTGCAGCATTCGATGATACTCTTTGGCATATCTTTCTTCTCGAAGGAAGCAATGTCTTTCCATAATTTGTCGTATGATTGTGCCTTTACACGTGTCGTTACAGCGAGCAATATCATAGAAGCAATGATGCCGATAATAACCTTTTTCTTCATCTTGATAATCTGTTTAGTAATACAAAATAACCCGTTCTTCTATTAGAGATTCTCTACGTTAATATTTTTACATAAAAATGAGACCGAGCAGAGAATATTGCACCGGTCTCATTATAATTTAAGTATTATTTACTTTACTGGAGTCTGAGCTAATGTAGCAACTAAGAATTCATAGAACTTCTTGGTGCTTGGAATATTACATCTCTCGGATGGAGTATGCGGTGACTTCAATGTCGGGCCGAAAGAAATCATATCCAATCCTGGGATGACGCCACCGATAACGGCACATTCCAATCCTGCATGGACAACGACAACCTTAGGCTCTGTACCGAACTGCTGTTCGTACGATTTGCGCATAGCTGCAAGAATAGGAGATTTAACATCCGGTTGCCATCCTGAATAGTCGCCTGATGTTTCAACCTTCATACCGGCCATATTGAAACAAGAAGAAAGACTCTTGACGATATAGTCTCTCATCACGTCGTCAGAACTACGAGCCAATATCTGGAAAGAAGCAGCTCCGTCGGCGATGGTGATGATAGCCAAGTTAGAAGAAGTCTCTACTGTATCGGGAATAGTAGGAATCATACGAGTAACACCATTCTGGCAAGCATAGATGGCATCAATCAGATTATCTTGTATCTCTTCGGGAACGATACCCTTCGGCATATCAACCTTAGCAGCCTTGAAATAAATATCTTTTTCGATAGGATTATACTCTGCATTGAACAGTTTCTCATAATCTTCTACCATCTTCAGCAGTTTAGCTTCGTTGGCAGCAGGAACAGTCAATGTAACTTTAACCTCACGAGGAATAGCATTACGCATATTACCGCCGTTCCAGTTAGCCAAACGTGCGCCGGCCTTAGCGATGGCATCATAAACAAAACGTACCATCATCTTGTTTCCGTTGGCACGACCTTCGTTGATTTCCAGTCCAGAGTGACCGCCGCGCAGTCCTTTCAAGTGTACGCTGACAGCAACAGTGTCCTTTTCCGGCTCAATATCCTTATATTGCAAAGTAGCAGTAACATCGGTACCGCCTGCACAACCTATAAAGAGCATACCTTCATCTTCAGAGTCGAGGTTCAGTAAGATATCGCCGTCGATAGTACCTTCCTTCAATCCGAAAGCACCATACATACCGGTCTCTTCATCGCGTGTAATCAGGGCAACCAATGGTCCGTGTTTGATATCTTTCTCCTCCATGATAGCCATGATGGCAGCTACACCGAGTCCGTCGTCCGAACCTAATGTCGTACCGTTTGCTTTTACCCAATCGCCGTCGATGATAGTCTCGATAGGATCCTTCTCGAAGTCGTGTTTCGACTCCGGTTCCTTTTGCGGAACCATATCCATGTGAGCTTGCATAATCACTGTCTTCCTGTTCTCCATGCCAGGAGTTGCCGGCTTCTTCATGATGACATTACCAACATCATCGATGAAACTCTCAAGACCTAGGTCGTGAGCAAACTTAACTAAATAGTTAGCAACAGCCTCTGTATGTCCGGATGGACGAGGTATTTGTGTAAGAGCATGGAAATCTTTCCAAATCAATTTCGGCTCTAACGATAAAATAGATGTACTCATAATTAATTATTTAATTGAATAACTTGTTATATTAATTTCTTGTAACAACAAAGCTACTAATTTATTATTTAAATAGGATGATAAAAGACGAATTTTTATGCTCTGATAAGAAACAATGTCTAAAAATTACATAACAGAAACTCTATGTCGGAATCTCAGCCAGTACATGATGCCGGCACTCGTGAGACCGAATGGGAAGGTCATCCAGATGCCGACTATCCCCCATTTCAGTACGAAGCCGAAGAAGTAGCCTGCGGGTAGTCCGATGATGAAGTAGGCAACAAAGGCGACCATCATCATGACTTTTACATCCGATATGCCCCTCAGTGCGTTGGCAAAGTTTATCTGCAGTCCGTCGCCGAACTGATAAAACAAAAATGGGATGACGAGAGAAGCTACCATTACAGATACTTCTCTATTGTCGGTAAACCATCCGCCCATTTCGTTGCGGAACAAAAAGATGAGCGCAGACATGATAATGCCGCAAATTAAAATGAGGTGGAAACCTGCTGCCGATGTCCTACGTATATTCTTTATATCATGCAGGCCGCAGAAGTTACTGACTCTGATGGCAACCGCAGAACCGATGCCATAGAAGATCATGAAGTTGACAGTCGTGATGGTACACATTACCTGGTGAGAAGCTAGGGCATTCGTACCCAGCCATCCGACCATCAAAGCGCTCAAACTGAACGATGCTGTTTCCATACCTAGCTGAAAAGCGATGGGCCATCCCAGTACGTTCAATCGGCGGAATAGTGTTGACGACCATCTCGGATGGAAGATGGAAGATCGGTATGCGGTAAATATCTTGTTGCGACATATGATGATAATGAATGCAACCAGCATCAATACATTCGAAAACAACGTACTTACTCCTGCGCCGAACAAGCCCCATTCTGGGAAACCTAACTTCCCATATATTAAAATATAGTTGCCTACGATATTGAGGAGGTTGGAGCCAATGAGAATCCACATGCCTATTTTTGTCTCGGTGATACTGTCGGCAAACTGTTTGAAAGTAGAGAACAGATTCTTGAATACCAATGCTATGATCATGAGAACGTAGTAAGGACGGATGAGCGGAAGCAATTCGGCTGGTTGCCCTAGTCGGTCGACATTGAAATATATTATACTCATCGCAAAGACAACGATAACAGTCTCGATGATGTTCGCTATCAAACTCATCATGAATGCTTGTCCTGCCTTGTCGTATTTACCGCTCCCGAAGAAGGCGCCCGCTATGGGAGTCAGGCCGTATGAGAATCCCATGCTGAAGATAATGGCAAAATTAAAGACGTTGTTCACGAAAGAAGCGGCAGCAAGTTCGGGTGTTGTGTGATGACCTATCATAAGCGTATCTGCCAATCCCATGACGATAATTCCAATCTGTCCGATAACGATGGGCAGCCCTAAGTGAATCAGGGCTTTGTAGTGAGGAATGTAATTGGCTCTTATAGAAGGATAGCTCATTCTTGTTAAACTAGTTATTTTATGTGTGCAAAGATATAAAATCTTTTCTCCCTTTACGATTTATGTATTGCTCGTTACCAGAAATATATTTGATATAGAACATCTAGGCTAATCAATATTATTTGTCAGTCTTCGCACTACTGTGCGAGAACAAAATTCCGGTTATGGAGTATCTGTCATCCCGAGAATCAGCAGCAAATTGAGTGAATGGTTTTTATTCCATTTTGGCGAACTATTTACGCTCAGGATTTGTTATATTATAGAATAAGGCGTTTGTCGTTCTCAGATAAAAGGGGCAAAAGCGGAAATTTATCGAAAGAAAGGAACCGTTCGTTGAAACTATTTTTCGGGTATGATATTATCTGTTACTTTTGTCTCAGTTAAAAGAAACATAAACGATATACATTCATAATGATATAAGGAAACATAAAACGAATAATGATTATAGGGATAGTTAGTTTAATAGTTTAGTAGTAGTTTGAACAACACAAAGTAAAACGATTTTTTCTTAAAGTGCTCTTGGCTTGTGAAAGTATGGAGCACTTACTTTTTTATCCCTCCCAAGCGTGTATGTAAGGTCGTTTTGTAAATCTGATTTGATAATAAATTTTAATTATTGTGCATGTAACTTCATTTTCATCTTAAGTTTCGAAGAAATCTTAAAAAATAATAGAAAAACTTGGATATGCCGAAAAAAATATTGACCTTTGTTTGATTATGTCCGTTCCGATTCTTAGGGAGTGATATAATCCCTTATTTATTAAACCTAACCAGTTAATTCAATGAACAATTTAGAGAACGAAAACGAGAACCCTACGAAGCGGCCCTATAACCTAAGGGAAAAGAAGAAAAAAAATGCCGCTTACAGAAATTTAATCAGACCCGAGTTGGCCAGTGATCTTTATAAGAAGATCCAGAAGATTGTTATCGAGGAAAAAATGTACAAGCAATCCGATTTCTCTGCTAAAGAACTTGCGAAGCGTTTGAACATTAATACGCGATATCTTTCTGCTGTAATCAACTCAAAGTTTGGTGAAAATTATTCATGTTTGCACAACAAGTATAGGATTAAGGAATCGATGCGTTTGTTGGCAGATAAGAAAATGGCAGATAAAAACATCGAGGATATCAGCTTGATGGTCGGATTTGCCAATCGTCAATCTTTCTATGCCGCTTTCTATAAATACACAGGTGAAACTCCTAACGGTTATCGTAAGCGGAAGTTGGTTGAAAAATATTATAGCAAAAAGAAATAGATGTTTCTATTTGCTTAATCGATGGAAAGGAAATATCTCGTGGAGGTACTTCCTTTTTATTTTTATATAAGTTTTTATGGTAGATAAGTTTGCTGATATTGAGATACTCCGTTATCATGTTAACGGTTTCGAGAGTTTGCCTTTACGTCGTAAGATTTTGATTTATTATCTTGCTAAAGCAGCCCTTGAGGGGAGAGATATATTATTCGATCAGAACGGTAAATACAACTTGCGGATTCGGCGTACGTTGGAAGCTGTTTATGTCCATTATGAGGGGGATAGGAATAATCGGGACTTTGAGTCCTTGGGCGTTTATCTGAAGAGAGTCTGGTTCTCGAGTGGCATTCATCATCATTATGGATGTGAAAAGTTGGTGCCCGACTTTCCTCCTTCTTATTTGAAGGAATTGATGCTTAACATTGACCCTGCTTCTCTTCCTCTTGCTAAGGGACAAACGGCGGAAGAACTTTATGATGAACTGCGACCTGTTATCTTCGATTCGAAGGTGATGCCTAAAAGAGTCAATAAGGATGACGGTGATGATTTGATTCTTACCTCAGCCTGCAATTATTACGAGGGCGTGACTCAGCAAGAAGCTGAGGATTTCTACAACAGTTTGAGGAATCCGCAGGATGTTTCTCCTGTTTCGTACGGCCTGAACAGTAAATTAGTGAAGAGAAATCATCAGTTGGTAGAGGAAGTTTGGAAAATAGGGGGCCTTTATTCGGAAGCCATCGAAAAGATTGTGCATTGGTTGGATAAGGCCTTGGAGTACGTAGAAAACGATGCTCAGAAACTGGTCATTGAGAAGTTGATGGATTATTATCGCACGGGCAATCTGATAACTTTCGATGAATATGCCATCTTATGGTTGAAGGATACGGCTTCTCTGGTGGATTTTACGAATGGCTTTACGGAGACATACGGCGATCCTATCGGACTGAAAGCGAGTTGGGAATCGATTGTCAATTTCAAAGACGTTGATGCTACTCACCGAACGGAGGTAATTAGCTCGAATGCGCAATGGTTCGAAGACCATTCTCCTATTGATGATGCTTTTAAGAAGAAGAGAGTAACAGGGGTTTCTGCGAAGGTTATCACGGCAGCAATATTAGCAGGCGACCTTTATCCTTCGACAGCAATAGGCATCAATTTGCCAAATGCTGAATGGATCCGGGCACAATATGGTTCGAAATCGGTAACAATAGGGAATATCACTGCGGCATACAATGAGGCTGCACGCCATAATGGCTTTATCCGGGAGTTTGCTTATGGTGACGATATAAAGTCGTTGATTGATAGATATTCTGATACGACCGACGAGTTACATACTGATCTGCACGAGTGTCTTGGTCATGGCTCGGGCCAATTGTTGCCTGGTGTCAGTCAGGATGCTTTGAAAGCTTACGGTGCCACTATCGAGGAAGCACGTGCTGATTTGTTTGGATTGTATTATTTGGCGGATAAGAAGTTGATGGAACTTGGACTTGTTCCCGATGCTGAGGCTTATAAAGCGCACTATTATACTTATCTGATGAACGGCTTGATGACTCAATTGGTAAGGATTCTTCCCGAACATCAGATTGAAGAGGCACACATGAGAAATCGTCAGCTGATAGCTCAATGGGTATATGAAAAGGGGAAAGAGAAAAATTTGATTGAATTTATAAAGGAAGAGGGGAAGACTTATATCCGCGTGAACGATTATGCTGAGATTCGTACATTGTTCGGACTGTTGCTGAAGGAAATACAACGCATTAAGTCGAGCGGCAACTTTGAACAGGCACGTGATTTAGTCGAAAACTTTGGGGTGAAAGTGAATACAGAGCTTCATAAGGAGGTACTGGAACGTTATAATAAACTGAATTTATCTCCGTATAAAGGATTCATTAATCCTAAATACGAGGCGGTGACCGACGGAAAAGGTAGTATTAAGGATATAAAGATTAGTTACGAGGAAGACTATGTTGCGCAAATGTTGCGCTATAGCAGGGATTATTCTTCTTTACCTTCAATAAACGAGTGATATGGATATAAAAGAACAGATTAAGAATATTAAAACACAACTCAGACTGGCGATGAATGGACCGGTATCTCAGAGTATGCGTGAAAGTGGTTTTTCATATAAATTGAATTTTGGTGTGGAGCTGCCAAGAATCAAGAGTATTGCTGCAGGCTATGAACAAAATAGTACGCTGGCTTTGGAACTGTGGAAAGAGGATATTCGTGAATGTAAGATCCTGGCTTCGTTACTGATGCCAGTGGATACTTTCTTTATGGATATGGCCGAATTATGGGTGGAACAAATAGATAATATTGAGATAGCTCAACTGACAGTCATGAACCTATTCCAGAAGTTGCCTTATGCTCCTGCTTTATCTTTTAAATGGATTTCCGACGACAGAGAGTTCGTTCAGACTTGCGGCTTTCTGGTTATAGCGCGATTGTTAATGCAAAAAGGCGATATGGATGAACGGTCGGGCAGCGAATTCTTAGATCAAGCTATTTGTGCTGCAGTATCCGGTAAATATAATGTCCGGAGTGCGGCGTTGCTTGCCATCAAAAAATATATGAATAATGAGGAGCAGTCGTTTAAAGTGTGCCGTATGGTAGAGCATTTGACGGATTCTAAAGATGAGAATGAGCTAATATTATATAATATGGTGCGCGAAAAAGTAAATGAAGGATAATTTCCTTTTTTATCGTTCATTTGATAAAAATGATATAACTTTGTTGATATAAAATCTTACACGGATGGACAACAAAAATGTGAGGGCAACTGTAAAGAGGATATTCACCGAATATTTGTCTATTAACGGACATAGGAAGACACCTGAACGCTTTGCCATTTTAGATACGATATATTCTATTGACGGCCATTTTAATATTGATATGCTCTATCAGAAATTGGCCGAACAGGAGAAATTTCGTGTAAGTCGTGCAACTTTATATAATACTATTATATTGTTGATGGATGCGCAATTGGTGATGAAACACCAGTTCGGCAACTCTTCTCAATATGAAAAGCTCTATAACAGCGGTATGCATCTTCATCTTATCTGCACTCAATGTGGAAAAGTTACGGAATTCCAGGATGATGCTCTAAGGGCCGCAATTCAAGATACTAAATTTACTCGCTTTACACTCTCGCATTACTCTCTTTATGTATATGGCTTGTGCAGCAAATGCGAAAGGGCTCAAAAAAGGAAAAGAAAATTAAATAATAATATTAATAATAAGAAATGAAAGTAGATGTTCTATTAGGATTACAGTGGGGTGACGAAGGTAAAGGTAAGGTTGTCGATGTGTTGACTCCGAAATATGATGTTGTCGCCCGTTTTCAAGGAGGCCCAAACGCCGGTCATACATTGGAATTTAAAGGTGAGAAGTATGTCTTGCGTTCTATTCCTTCTGGTATTTTTCAGGGTAATAAGGTGAATGTCATCGGTAATGGTGTCGTGCTTGATCCTGCTTTATTCAAAGAAGAGGCCATCGCCCTCGAGGCATCTGGCCATCCATTAAAGGAACGCTTGTTGATATCAAAGAAAGCACATCTCATTCTTCCAACTCATCGCCTGCTCGACGCTGCTTATGAAGCTGCGAAGAAAGACTCTAAAGTAGGAACAACAGGAAGGGGAATCGGTCCGACATATACTGACAAAATCAGTCGTAATGGTTTGAGGGTAGGAGATATTCTCTTTAATTTCGAGGAGAAATATGCTAAGGCAAAGGCTCGTCATGAACGGATTCTGAAGAGCTTGGATTATTCTTACGACTTGACCGACTTGGAAAAGAAATGGTTTGAGGGAATCGAATATTTGAAACAGTTTAAGTTTGTTGATAGCGAGCATGTGATTAATAACTTGTTGAAAGAAGGAAAGAGCGTACTTTGCGAAGGAGCACAGGGAACTATGCTTGATGTCGACTTCGGTTCTTATCCTTTTGTAACTTCTTCGAGTACTATCTGTGCTGGTGCTTGTATCGGACTAGGTGTTGCTCCTAACAAGATCGGTGATGTGTATGGTATATTCAAGGCTTATTGTACACGAGTCGGCTCTGGCCCTTTCCCAACTGAACTGTTTGATGAAACAGGCGATAAGATAAGAGAAATAGGTCATGAGTTCGGTGCTGTAACGGGTAGGAAACGCCGTTGTGGTTGGATCGATTTGGTTGCATTGAAGTATGCTGTCATGATCGACGGAGTAACTAATCTGATTATGATGAAAAGTGATGTTCTCGATAGTTTTGATACAATCAAGGCGTGTGTAGCTTATAAAGTAAATGGTAAGGAGGTTGACTATATGCCGTTCAGCTTGGATGGTGAGATTGAACCTATTTATACTGAATTGCCTGGTTGGAAAACTGATCTCACGAAGATTAAAAGTGAAGATGAGTTCCCTGAAGAATTTAATAACTATCTCTCTTTTTTAGAGACTGAACTTGGAGTACCTGTTAAGATTGTATCGGTGGGTCCTGATCGTGAACAAACTATCGTAAGATACGAAGAATAATATGAGAAAAGTAATCCTTCTTTTTTTATCAATTATAAGTCTGTCGCTGGGTGCTTATGCCCAACCTGGATATCAACCGACAGCTGAGAATTTGAAAGCAAGAACGCAGTTCCAAGACAATAAGTTTGGAATCTTCTTACATTGGGGCGTTTATAGCATGTTGGCTACAGGAGAGTGGACAATGCATGAAAGCAAGTTGAACTACAAGCAGTATTCTAAGTTGGCTGGAGGATTTTATCCTTCTAAGTTCAATGCTGCTCAATGGGTATCGGCAATCAAAGCATCGGGAGCAAAGTATATCTGTATTACTACTCGTCACCATGATGGTTTCTCAATGTTTAATTCGAAGTTTACGGACTATAACATTGTTAAGGCTACTCCTTTCAAACGCGATATATTGAAAGAATTGGCTGATGAATGTGCTAAACAAGGAATTAGATTGCATTTCTATTATTCATTGTTGGATTGGTATCGTGAAGACTATCCTTGGGGAAGAACAGGTCATGATACAGGTCGTCCTAATCCGAAGGGTGATTGGGAGAGCTATTATCAGTTTATGAATAATCAGTTGTCGGAGTTGTTGACGAATTACGGTTCTGTTGGAGCTATATGGTTCGATGGCTGGTGGGATCATGATGCTGATCCTAGCTTTAACTGGGAATTTCCTGCTATGTACTCAATGATACATAAGTTGCAGCCTTCTTGTTTGATAGGCAATAATCATCATCAAACACCTTTCGAGGGTGAAGATTTCCAAATATTCGAACGTGATGTTCCAGGTGAAAACAAGGCTGGTCTGTCAGGACAATCTATCAGCAGATTACCATTGGAAACTTGTGAGACGATGAATGGTATGTGGGGCTATAAGATAGCTGACCAAAATTATAAATCGACTGATGTTTTAATCAAATACCTCGTCAATACTGCTGGAAGAGATGCAAACCTTTTGATGAATATAGGCCCGCAACCGAACGGTGAACTGCCTGATTTAGCTGTCCAAAGATTGAAAGAAATAGGTGAGTGGATGCAACAGTATGGTCCTACTATCTATGGAACTCGCGGTGGTATTATACCTCCTCAAGAATGGGGCGCTACAACTCAGAAAGGAAATAAATTATATATTCATATCTTGAATCTGAAGGATAATATGTTGTCGCTCTCTTTGAAGAATGTAAAAGTTAAAAAGGCTGTACTCTTTAAGGATCAGTCACCCGTACATTTTACCAAGGATAAACAAGGTATTACGCTGAAACTTAATGAAGTTCCTAAGGATATCGACTATGTTGTCGAACTGACAATTGGCTAATATTTAGCTAATTCTTCCTAAAGAGGATGCGGATGGCAAAGTATTTGTTTTATCTTTGGTAGTATAAACTATTAAAAGAATTTAGTATGCATGGAATGTACAATTTGAATGGAGCTATCGGACTGCAATGGGTTATCTTTATTGTGGTTATGATAGTCAGCTATATTATTCAGGCTAATCTGCAACATAAGTTTAAGAAATATTTTAAGGTTTCTTTGGGAAATGGCATGACAGGGAAAGATGTTGCCTTGAAAATGCTTCAAGAGAATGGAATATATGATGTAACAGTGACTCATACTCCCGGTCATCTAACCGACCATTATAATCCTGCTAATAAGACAGTGAATCTGAGTGAAGGGGTCTATGAAGGAGAGAGCCTGATGGCTGCAGCAGTTGCTGCTCATGAGTGCGGGCATGCAGTGCAACACGCACGTGCGTATGCACCACTTACTTTGCGCAGCAAATTGGTGCCTGTTGTCAGTTTCGCTTCTCAATGGATGACATGGCTCTTGTTGATAGGTCTGTTGATGGTGAATTCTTTTCCCCAGCTCTTGCTGATAGGAATAATACTGTTTGCCACCACGACATTATTTAGCTTTATTACCTTGCCTGTCGAAATTAATGCCAGTAAACGAGCATTGGTCTGGTTAAGTAATTCGGGAATGACGAATGCGTATAATCACCGCTTTGCTGAGGATGCTTTACGGTCGGCTGCATACACCTATGTTGTTGCTGCTCTTGGATCGTTGGCTACGTTGGTTTACTATATATTGATATTCTTAGGAAGAAGAGATTAGATATTAAATCTTATATTTTATCGGCCTCTATATAACCATTCATAACTGCATAGATGGTTAATTTAGAGACCGATTTTATTTTTAGTTTTTCGACAATGTTCTTTCTGTGGGTAATGACTGTCGATAATCCGATATGAAGTTCTTCGGCTATCTCTTTGTTTAGGTAACCTTTTATAATCAATACCAACACTTCGATTTCTCTTTTCGTAAGTTGTTTCGGAGCATCATTCCAACGTGGAATACGAGTATCGTCCGGATGCTTGTTATGACCATTTTGCTGTATTAATAAGATCTGCTTAATCAGTTCTTTCTCTGTCTGATGAATGTTTAACATACGAACATTGGTAAGCTGGATAGGTTTACTATCACCCGATATGACAATCGTCTTAAACAATTGGTTTATGAAGAATGAAGTATGTTCCATATAAATCTGTAACGAAACGAAATAGTGGATATATCTGCTTGGCATATTGTTAACGAAATCATCAAAACTTCCAAATGATACTACTGACACTTGTGGCATAATATCTTGCAGGATGGTCTTCATTCCGATACAGGACAGTGTATTCGAATCGATGATAGCTATCTGAGGTTCTTCCATGATGATGTTATTTAATTTGAAGATAGTTTGCTGCAGCTTCTGCACATTTCTCTCCATCGATACCTGCTGATACAATTCCGCCTGCATACCCTGCACCTTCACCGCATGGAAAGAGTCCGGGGATAGTGATATGCTGTAGTGTTTCATTGTCGCGGAGAATACGTACCGGAGCAGAAGTTCTTGTTTCTACTCCAATCATAACAGCCTCGTTAGTGAGGAAGCCGTGACTATTCTGACCGAATATCTTAAATCCATCCATTAAACGTCCTGATATAAATTCAGGTAACCATGAATGTAAAGGCGATGAAACCAGTCCCGGACTATATGAAGAATCAGGAAGATTATGACTGCCCTTCTTTTTAATAAAATCGTACATCCTTTGTGCCGGTGCTGTTTGTTTTTCCCCTCCCTGTCTCCAACAGACTCTTTCAAGATCTTCTTGGAATTGCATCATGGCTAACTCGGGACGTATAGGTGCTGAATTGCCAGTGTTCATCTTGATGGAATCGATATCTTCAGGACGGATTTCTACTACCATCCCCGAATTACTCCATCTTGAATTTCTAGAAGCTGGTGACATTCCATTGACAACAACCTGTTCTGGTCCACTTGCTGCTGGAACAACAAACCCGCCGGGGCACATGCAAAAGCTATAAACACCTCTATCGCGTACTTGTGTCACAAAGCTATATTCAGCAGCAGGGAGATATGTCCCCCTTTCGTTATTATGGTACTGTATTTTGTCAATCAATGCAGATGGATGCTCTAGTCGGACACCAACGGCAATCCCTTTTGCTTCGATAGGGATATTGTTGTCGGATAACCATCTATAAACATCTCGAGCAGAATGGCCGGTTGCCAGTATGACAGGTCCCATCCAGGTCTCTCCATCGTTAGTTTCTATACCTATTGCCTTTTTGTCATGGATGATTAATCCTGTCATGCGCGTTTGGAAATGAACTTCTCCGCCACAATTTATAATTGTATTGCGCATATTCTCGATCACCCTAGGAAGTTTGTCTGTTCCAATGTGGGGATGAGCATCAGCAAGGATTGAAGTGGACGCACCATGTTGACAGAACACATTTAATATCTTGTCGACGTTCCCTCGTTTCTTACTTCTCGTAAATAGTTTCCCGTCAGAATAAGCTCCCGCACCTCCTTCTCCGAAGCAGTAATTAGACTCAGAATTCACCACTTGAGCTTTGCTGATAAGTGCAATATCTTTCTTTCTCTCATGGACATCTTTCCCGCGTTCGATGACGATAGGACGCAATCCCAGTTCAATGAGATGAAGAGCAGCAAAGAGTCCGCCGGGACCTGCACCTACAACGATCACTTGCTGCTTGTCCTCTACATTATTATATATGGTACGAACAAATTCATCGTCGGTAGGTTCCTCGTGAATATAAACGCGCACCTTGAGATTGACGAAGATTGTCCTTTGACGCGCATCGATACTCCTCTTTAATATTTTAGTTGCTGTTATATCACGCAGATTAACTCCTTTCTCTTTAGAAAGGAATGCCTTTATCTGTTGTTCGCTGGCAGCAATTTCGGGGATAACTCTTATTTGATATTCTTGAATCATGTCTAACTTATTTAACCGAATAAGAAGCGGAAAGCTTCTTCTACCTTTCTCACCGGAACCAAATCAATATTCCATTTCTCTTTATTTATGTTCTGCAGATTATTTGCAGGCAAGATAAAATGCAGAAATCCTAGTTTCTCAGCTTCACCGATACGTTGTTCTATCCTATTGACCGGGCGAATCTCACCCGAAAGTCCTATTTCGCCAGCCATACATACTCCGTCCTCAATGGCAGTATCCATATTAGAAGACAGGATAGCACTAATAACAGACAAGTCCATTGCGGTGTCGTTCACTCTTAATCCTCCTGCGATATTTAAGAAAACATCCTTTTGTGAGAGCTTGAATCCTACTCGTTTTTCGAGAACAGCCAATAACATATTTAATCGGCGCAAGTCGAAGCCGGTCGACAAATGCTGTGGATATCCGTAGACAGCAGAACTAACCAATGCCTGCGTCTCGATTAAGAAAGGACGGATACCATCAATTGCAGAAGCAATCGCAATGCCGCTCATCTTCTCGTGTTCTTTTGATATCAGCATTTCAGAGGGATTATTAACTTCCCGTAACCCGGTTTGTCTCATCTCGTATATTCCCAGTTCCGATGTGCTGCCGAATCTATTCTTGATGCTTCTTAAAATACGGTACATGTAGTGCTGGTCTCCTTCAAATTGCAGAACAGTATCAACAATATGCTCGAGGACTTTAGGACCGGCGATGCTTCCTTCTTTGTTGATATGGCCGATTAGTATGACTGCCGTTTGCGTTTCTTTAGCAAATTTCAGAATCGAAACAGCACATTCGCGGATTTGTGAAAGACTACCCGGAGAAGCATCGATAGATTCTGTTGATATTGTCTGAATAGAGTCTATGACAATGATATCAGGCTGTATGTTTTTGATGTGAACATAGATCTCTTCTAAGGAAGTCTCGCATAAGATAATGCAATTGCCAAAATCGTCGGATAATCTGTTTGCGCGAAGTTTCAGCTGACTTGTACTTTCCTCTCCTGAGATATAGAGAATCTTTTTCTCAGGTATTTTCATTACCGTTTGTAGCACTAATGTCGATTTCCCGATGCCAGGTTCCCCACCTATCAATACCATCGAGCCGGGAACAAGTCCTCCACCCAAAACTCTATTGAGCTCATCATCGTGCATGTTAATGCGGGGGTCATTGACTGTTTGTATGTCTTTTAGCAATATAGGTTTTGCCTTTACTGTTTCAAAGCCTGAAATAGGACGATGAGCAGATGATTCTTTTCGTACTGTTTGTTCAACAAAAGTGTTCCATTCACCGCATGAAGGACATTTCCCCAACCATTTAGGAGATTCCTGACCGCAATTATTGCATACGAATACTGTCTTTTCTTTTGCCATTTTTATATAGTTACAGAGTGATGAGTGAGATGGTTATACAATGCCTTTTTATATAGTAGAGTAATAGAAACACATTCATGCTGATTATTCGTTTATTTTAGATATTACCTTAATAGATTCTCTCTTGACGATATGAGGCTGTAACAAAATGTTAGAGTGCAGATCTGTCTTCTCCGTTATCTTATGCATGAGCATCTTAACAGCAATTACGCCGATATTAGTCAGTGGCTGTGCGATACGGGTGATGGGAGGATTCAAATAATCCAGGTATAAGTTGTCGTCAAACGAAATCAGAGAGATATCATCCGGAATTTTCATCGAATGCTCTTTAAGAGCTTGGATGGAACCCAAAAGAATCATATTGCTCAGCGTAAAGATGGCAGTCGGCTTGTCTTTTTGTGAAATCGCAAGTTCGGTTTCAATATAGCCATTCTGTATTGAAAACTCGCTGCCTCTTATTTCCAGCTGTTCAATATCTCCAAATTCTTTCACAGCATCCATACAGCCCTTTACCCGTTTCTGCGTAGTAATGGATATCTCAGGGCCTTGGATACATAATATTTTCTTATGACCTGATTCCAGCAACAACTTTGTGGCCTGATAAGCACCCGCATAGTTATCGGTAGATACATAGGGCAGATTAAACCCTTCAAAATACCTATCAATCAAAATAAGCGGGATGTTGGAACAATATCCTTCCAATTTTGCCGGGTTATCGCCGCATGGAACTAATATGATGCCATCAATATTGCGCTCTAACATAGATTCAATAGCTTTCTCCTCCAATGTTGCCTCTTCAAGTGTGTCGACTAACATTACGGTATAGTCGTATTTCTTTGCTTCTCCGATGATTGTATTAGCTATACTTGAGAAGAAGGGATTGTCGATATGAGGAAGGATAAGTCCTATGGTGTGAGTTGTGTGATTGCGCAAACTTTGTGCGATGGGATTAGGTTTATAATTAAGTTCTTTTGTTACTTGAAGGATATTATTCTTAGCAGTATCACTGATTCTATATTCTTCTGATTTACCATTTAATACTCTTGAAATAGTCGTCTTTGAGTATCCTGTCAATTTAACGATATCATCTAAAGTATCTTTCTTCATGCCAATAATTTTCTGTAAATATAGATATTATGATTAGTAAATACAAAATTTTGGTAAATAAAAATTGTTTCCTGCAACAGTACAATCCACTTAATAATAGAGGGAAAATGATATTTTGTGCACAATCATTGTATTAGGTGAAAGTATATGAATGTAACGACGATTCTATTCACTCACTATGGTGAGAGCGTTCACTCACCAAGGTGAGTGGATTAACTCACGAAGGTGAATGAATCTCATGCACGAATGTGGGTGAATAGATTCTTCTGTATGTAGAGAAACAAATGAAGGAAGAAAAGTAGACTTTTTGTTAAGGATTGTGCAACTGTTGCGTTGTTGCAAGTTGAATTACCTTTTTTATTCTGCTATTTATAATAATTATATGGTTTATAGTATCACTATTTTTAGCAAAATTGGAAGATGTTAGTGGCTTATTTTCCAAATTTTAAAATTTTTATTCTGTTATTAATAAAATATTTGAATAATATATTGTTCTGATATGAAATACTGTTTATATTTGCGCAATCGATTGTGCTAAACGAAAGAACTTTAAATATTATGCTATGACTAATAGTAATAAAATTGTTGTAATTGGCAGTAGTAATACTGATATGGTGATTAAGGCGGAACATCTTCCTCAGCCTGGTGAGACGATTATCGGCGAGGATTTTTTGATGAATCACGGAGGAAAGGGCGCCAATCAGGCAGTCGCAGCCGCTCGTCTAGGCGGACAGGTTGTCTTTGTATGTAAGGTTGGCGACGATATGTTCGGTCGTGAAGCCTTAGAAATGTTTCAAAAAGAGGGAATAGATATAACCTATTCGTATAAAACAAAAGAGAAATCATCGGGTGTTGCTTTAATCAATGTCGATAGTAAGGGTGAAAACACCATCGTTGTGGCTTCCGGTGCAAACAGTTTATTGTCTGAAGCTGATGTTCAACAGGCGCAAGCAGAGATAGATGAATCGACAATTGTTTTGATGCAACTGGAAACTCCTATTCCGACATTGACTTATGCTGCGGAGTGCGCAAAACAAGTCGGCGCGAAAGTTGTTTTGAATCCGGCTCCGGCTCCTAAGATCCCTTTGCCCGAAGAGTTATTGAAAAATGTAGATATCATTATACCAAATGAAAATGAAGCTGAATACATCTCCGGCATAAAGATTACCGATTTGGATTCTCTGCGGGATGTGATGCTGAACATCGTATCGAAAGGTGTAAAGACCGTGATAATAACAATCGGTGCTCGTGGTGCTTATGTATTCTATAAAGGTGAACTCTTCCTCGTCCCGGCATTCAAAGTTGATGCTGTCGATACCACTGCGGCCGGTGACACTTTTTGTGGTGCCTTATGTGTGGCTTTGTCGGAGGGGCAGGATATGAAGACTGCGGTGCGTTTTGCTAATAAAGCATCTTCTATTTCAGTAACGAGAATGGGCGCACAGACTTCCGTACCCTACAGAAAAGAGGTAGTCATTTAATATAGTTAACCAGGTATATTCATCTAAAATTATAAAAATATGTTTATAGTTAGTAGTTATTCTTTAGCAGTGTTGTTGTGCTTTGTCACAATGCTTTGTTGGGGTTCTTGGGGCAATACTCAGAAAATGGCCGGTAAAACATGGCGTTACGAATTGTTTTATTGGGATTATGTAATAGGTATCCTATTATTTTCTCTTTTGCTAGGATTTACTTTAGGAAATCATGGCTCAATGGGTAGAGGTTTCGTTGAAGATATGAGCCAATTGCAAATGATGACATTTTGGAGTGCTTTTCTGGGAGGCGTCATCTTCAATGGTTCGAACATCTTGTTGTCGGCCTCTGTATCTATTTCCGGCTTGTCCGTAGCATTTCCTCTCGGCGTCGGTTTGGCTCTTGTGCTGGGAGTCTTCATTAATTATTTTGGTATGCCGAAGGGGAACCCATTCTTACTGTTTTTTGGCGTTGCGTTGATTGTGTTTGCTATGGTCTTCAATGGACTGGCAGCATCAAAGAATAGCCACTCTGAACAGAAATCCAATAAAAAGGGTATATGGTTGGCAATTATTGCCGGTGTGCTGATGTCTCTTTTCTATCGCTTTGTTGCTGCAGCAATGGATCTGAATAATTTTGAGCATCCGCTCTCCGGTAAGGCTACGCCATATACTGCCTTCTTTATATTTGCCATCGGTATCTTCGTAAGTAACTTTATCTTCAATTCATTACTGATGAAGAAGCCATTTGTTGGAGAACCAGTAAGTTATAAGACTTATTTCTCCGGTTCAATCAAAACACATAGTGTTGGTGTGTTGGGCGGTGTAGTATGGGCACTTGGAACATCTTTGAGTTATATCGCCGCAGGTAAAGCAGGAGCTGCCATTTCCTATGCATTAGGTCAAGGAGCACCGATGATAGCTGCTTTATGGGGTGTCTTTATTTGGAAAGAATTTAAGGGCTCACCTAAGTCTGTTTACAGATTACTGGTCTTAATGTTTATTTTCTTTATAGTCGGCTTGGGTCTGATAGTAGCTGCCGGAGAATAAGAATCCTATAAACTAACTTTCTCTATGAAGTGTTGTGTAAGTGGTATTATGAAATAATTTTTTATTTGAAATGAATGTATGAAAAAATCGATCGTTTTAATGACAGGAATCCTATTGGCATTTTTTGTCTTTACGCTGATTCCATGTAGTTCAATCTATTCAATGGGAGTACCTGCATCGTCTATAAAAGTAACCGGTGTCGTATCGGATGAAAAGGGTGATCCTGTTATAGGTGTTGCAGTAAGGTTGAAAAATAACACTCAAGTGGGTGCTATAACGGACGCAAACGGTTATTATTCTATAACTGTTCCTGATAATGGCGTTTTAATATTCTCTTTTATCGGCTATGAAACTCAGGAGATACCTGTACGGGCAAAGAGGAATATAAATGTAACTCTAAAGGAAACGTCGAAGACTTTGGATGAAGTTGTTGTAATTGGCTACGGTAACGTGAAGAAACGGGATTTAACCGGTTCTGTTTCGTCGTTAAAGAGTGATCAGTTGTTAAGCACTAATCCTGCCAGCGTTAACCAGGGATTGCAAGGTAAATTGGCCGGTGTGTCGGTTTCACAATCTGATGGTGCTCCTGGAGCAGGCATCAGCATTCAAATTCGTGGTGCAAACTCATTCACTACGAGTACTGAACCGCTGTACATCGTTGATGGTATTCCTTTCTCAGCAGGTGAGGCTCCCGAAACGGATTATGGAACGAAACAAAAAAATAATCCTCTAAGCATCATTAGTCCTCAAGATATTCAATCTGTCGAAGTACTAAAGGATGCATCTGCTACTGCTATCTATGGTTCTAGAGCTGCTAATGGTGTCATAATCATCACCACAAAAAAAGGTGCCGAAGGTAAGGCAAAAGTGATGTTCAGTGTGAATTACAGCTTATCTTCTCCAGTAAAGAAAATTGATGTATTGGATGCCGCAGGGTATGCTGACTATCGCAACGAATTGGTAACTAATGGCTATTTGTATGATGGTAAAGATTATACGGCTCCAGAGTCTTTGCCTTATCCAACTCCCGGCAAATGGGTTGAAACGAAAGCGCTGAATCCTGAGACTGGCCAGATGGAAGTGATAAAGAGAGTCTATTATCCTAGCCCTGATGATTTTAGAAATGGCTACGATCGTAATGGTGACGGTAAATTATTCCATGGAACTAATTGGCAAGATGAAATTTTCCATACCGCTTTCAGTAAAGACTATAATCTGACTGTCTCGGGTGGTGATAAGAAAGGTTCTTATCTCTATTCAGGCGGATACTTGGATCAGCAAGGTATTATTGTAAACTCTTATTATAAAAGATATACTGCTCGTGCCAATAATACACGAAAAGTTAACGACTTCTTAGAGATTGGTTCTAATTTAAGTTTTACAACTTCAGAAAATCGTTTTGCTCGTACAAATAGTGAAAATTATGGTGTAATATCTTCAGCTATATCATTTAATCCTACACGTCCTGTATTCGATCCGGAAGCAGATTCAGGATATTCGGAAGACTTCTCTTCAGGTTGGGCTAATCCTTATCTGACAGTACATACTGAAAAGAATATATTGAATTCTACTTCATTCTTTGGTTCAGGTTTTGCTGAGGCAACTTTTACTCCTTGGCTGAAGTTCCGTCAAAATCTGGGATATGGATATAGTTACGATGAACGGGATCAATATTATAACCGATATACAGGCGCAGGTCAATCTCCAACAAACGGTTATGCAGTAAAATCTGATGGAACTTATGAAAGTCTGACTTCTGAATCTATTCTAACATTTGATAAGAAATTCGGTGTTCATGCCTTCAATGTTATGGCAGGTGCAACCTATGAAAAGGTTAAGTGGTATGGAAAGTCAATGAATGCTAAGAACTTTGCTACAGATAAAACAGAAGATAATGATATGGGTGGCGCAATCGGGGATAAAGAGATCAGCAGCTATAGAGGTAAGTCTCAGTTGATGTCTTATCTGTTCCGTATTAATTATTCTTTATTGGACCGTTACTTAATGACTTTCTCTGTTCGTCGAGACGGTTCTAGTCGTCTAGCTTTTAATCGTTGGAATAATTTCTACTCAGGTGCTGTTGGTTGGAGAATATCAGAAGAACCGGTTGTTAAGTCTCTGAACTTCTTTGATAATCTTAAGCTTCGTCTTAGCGTAGGACAGACTGGTAATCAAGGTGTGAATGCATATGCTACTCGCTCTAAATTTGTCGCATCAAACTATCCTTTTGATGGTACGTTGACTGCAGGTATGGCTGAAGATAGATGGGGCGGTCCTGCTGCACCAAATCTTAAATGGGAAAAAACAACTCAATTTGATGCGGGTATGGATATCTCTTTCTTTAATAATAGGGTTAATTTAGTCTTAGATGCTTATTATAAGAAAACACGTGACTTGTTGCAATATCGTTTGATCCCTATGAGTTCAGGTTTTTCAGAATTGGCTTCTAATTATGGCAATGTAACAAATAGAGGATTAGAGATTAGTGGTAATTTTATTCCGGTCAAGACTCGTAATTTCATGTGGACTGTAGATGCGAATATCTATTTTAATCGGAATAAGATAGAAGGTTTGAATGCCGACCAGTTCTCTGATGTTGTATGGAATATGGAAAGTATGTTCTTAAGAAGGAATGGTCATCCTATAGGACTCTTATATGGTTACAAGGAAGATGGATTCTATGATAACGAAGCTGAAGTTCGGGCTGATCCGAATTATACAAATGCAACACCGTCTAAAGCCCTAAGTATGGTTGGGCAGATTAAATATAAGAACATGGATAGTGATGCAACCATTGATGATAGAGATAAGACAGTTATCGGAAATACGAATCCAAACTATCAGTATGGTATTACTAATACCTTTACATATAAAAATTGGACGTTTAACTTCTTCCTTCAAGGAACTGAAGGCAATGATATTTTGAATACGAACTTGATACATTTCGATTTAGTCGGTGGAAACAATATGCCGAAATTTGTTTGGGATAATAGATGGAGAGCTGATAATAGAAGTAAAGCCAAATGGCCGCGTCCTGATGGAACTTATACAAGGTCTATAAAGGCTTCGGATCGTTATGTAGAGGATGGCTCTTATTTGAGGTGCAAGAATGTAAGCTTATCTTATAAGTTTATGCATCCTGTTAAATATGTTGATTCTATCAATTTAGTAGCTAGCGTTACCAATTTATTTACTATTAGTAATTATGACTGGTACGATCCCGATGTTAATAGCTTTGGTAGTGATTCTTCTCGTAGAGGTGTGGATATTTCTTCTTATCCAAGTGCACGTACGTTTTATTTTGGTGTTCAATTGTCATTCTAAAATTTTGAGTATATGAAATTCATTAAAATATTTATATTGACTGTAGCAAGTATATTTACGTTTTCTTCCTGTAGTTTGGATGAGGAAGTTTATACTTTTGTCTCAGGAAATCAAGTTTCTTATGATCAACTTGTTTCGGGAGCATATGTTACACTTGAATTTCCTTTTGAATGGGGAAATTATGCAATGATTGCTAATTTTGATTGTGATTACCAGACTGGTCCTACTTGGGCTTTCGGTTCTATCGGAGCAGGTAACTTTTATGACGAAGGTTCCAATACAAATTTCTATAAGTATTATTTTCAATCTGTTCATAGAGCTAATTATCACTATTCTTTAATTAAGCAGATAACCAATATCGATGAAAAGACGAAGAATAATGCTTTAGGTGAACTTCGTTTCCTGAAAGCTTGGTCTTTGTTTCAGCTAGTACAACATTATGGCCCGATTCCATTGTTTAAAACATCTATCTCGGAAGGTAATGATCCTGAACAACCAAGGGCTTCTGTTAAGGAGGTATATGAACATATTATCGAGACTTTGAAAGAGGCAGAGACATTACTCGTTCCACGTACTGATGCATCGTATAAGAAAGGACATGTATGTCGGGGTAGCGCTAAGGCTTTATTAGCTAAAGTTTATGCAACTATCGGTTCAGCATCAATGAAGAGTGGAAAGATAACAGTGAAAGGTGGTCCTGGGTCAAAAACAAATCCTGATGGAACAAAATCTCGTTTAATGCCTGTCGCTATTACTCATGATAAAGATTTGGTTTCCGGATATGAAGAGTTCGATTCGAAAGAATATTATAAATTAGCGATGGAGAAAGCTAAAGAAGTAATCGATGATGGTGAATTCTCATTGGCTAATAGCCAGAAAGAATTGTGGAGCGGTGCATATAAGAATGGACCTGAATTCGAATTTTGTCTGCAAACAATTGATGGTAATGGTACATTGTATTATAATTATGTTCCGGTAGATTATTTAGGATATGCTAATCCTGTCTACAATGGTGAGTGGAGCAGTGGATATTATGTTCAAAGAGATCATTGGCTACAAACTTTCGATGATTGGAATGATGATCGTATTACATGGGGCGTTTTACATCGTGTACCAACTACCTATAATAAGAATACAGGTAAGATGATTTATAGCTTCTATCCTGAACGTGATAGTGTATATGTTAGGAAAGGCGAAAATGGATATGACAAGTCGGATGTTGTAGCTAGTGGAGCTCATATGTATGGTTCAAAATTAATGAAGTTCTCTGCTGTAACTACTCCTATGGATGGAAATAGAAATGATTTTAACTGGCCTTATATGCGTTATGCAGAAACTCTTCTGATTTATGCTGAGGCTGATAATGAAGTGAACGGAGGACCTTCCTCTGAAGCTCTTCGAATTGTTTCTTTACTTAATACAAGAAATCATAGTACAACAGCTATCGACAGAAATACAAAGACACCTTTTAACCAAGAATCTTTCCGTTCGTATATTCTTGAAGAGAGGGCAAAAGAATTTGCCGCAGAAGGTATTCGTCGAACAGACCTGATACGTTGGGGCATTTATTTGCAAGTCATGAATGCAATAGGAACAACAGATGAGAATGGTAATATTAAGAGACGTGAAAAGAAACATCTTTTATTACCTCTTCCTCTGAATGAAGTTAATTCGAATCCATATATTACAAGTAATAATCCTGGATGGTAATTGTATTAAAATAACGAATAAATTATAAGATGATGAAAAAGGTAATTAATCTTAAGAATCTATTGTTCTTGGTGGTATTATTCACATATGTCTTTGCATCGTGCTCAAAAGACAATGATGACAGCTCTCCAATTACTCTTTCGGGAGTAACCACCATAAAAGATATGAAGACGCTTATAACGTCGGCTTCATTAGGCGATTTTATTGCAATCCATGGTACGGGGTTAAGTGTTTATAATATTGATTCTGTATTGGTGAATGATGTAAAAGCTGATTTGCAGGAAGTATATATGGTAGATAGTATCTTGTATATGAAGATACCGGTTAAGCTTCCGGTGAAAGAAACTGATAAGATATATATTTTCAGTAAAAATGGCCATCAAGAAATTCCATTGAAATGTGTACCTCCTGATTTATATTTGGAACGTATGTTCAATGAATATACTCATCCTGGTGATACTATTATGATTTATGGCGATTACTTTAATTTGTATGAAATTAATTCAAAGAATGGAGTCGTTGATTTTAATGGGAAAACTTCACCAGTAATAGCTTCCGGAGATAAGTATTTAACAGCGAGAGTACCTCTTGATGTAGACAAAGATATTAAGGTAAAGGTAAAGAGCTTGAAGTATGGAGCTGAAGCGACTTGTCCGGGACGATATTATGACAATGAATGTATGATTATGGATTTTGATGTACGCAAGCCGAGCAGTATGGCAAATGTTGCCACTGATACGAGTGACAAGAATCGTTTATCCGGAAATTATCTTCATATCAATGATAAATCTGCGTATAGTGGTTGGTGGTATATTGCAGAGATTGGGAACTGTCCTTTCACTGACGACATGCTTGACCATTCCGATCAATATGTAATTAAGTGCGAATTCAAGACTTCCAATCAGTTTATTAAAGATAAAATAAGATTCTGCAATTATCTGTATTGGGCTGCCGATCCAATGTATTGGGTAGCTACAGACTTTACAGTACAGAACTTTAATAGATGGGAAACGATTACCTTGCCTTTCGTTAGGAATATCTCTACAACATATCCGGAGAATTATCGATATCATTCTTTTAATATGCGGCTGGAGATTGATCCAACCATAGCTCGCGATTTTGCTTTCGATAATATTAGGGTATGTAAGAAAGGAGATTGATATTTTTTGTATTTTTGAAGTGATAGTCGTTATTTACAATTATTTGAATAAATAACGGCTGTCACTTAATATAATTTGAGTAGTATGAAAATAAAGGTAGTGATTCTGGGATTTGCATTGCTTATTGGAGCATTCTCTAATTTGTCGGGTAGTAATACCGCAAAGCCTGTCTGGCTAGATGAACTGGATGTCCATTATATGTGTCAAGATTGGGGAGTACCACAGATTAATAAATCTGTTCTCGGCACGGAATTATCAGTCTGCGGGAAGAAATATAATCGCGGGTTAGGAACTCATTCTATCAGTCGTTTCTTATTGAATCTAGGAGGTAAGGCAAAAACAATCTCTGGATTTGTGGGTGCAGATGACAGAAATGATTTCTGTAGTAATATGGAGTTTCAAATCATTGCAGATAAAAAAACTGTTTGGCGTAGTGGAGTTATGCATAAAGGAATAGCTCCGAAATATTTTTCGGTTAAACTTGATAATGTCCAACAAATTGCATTGATAGTTAGAGAAGCAGGCGATGGAATTATGTATGACCATGCAGATTGGCTGAATGTGAAGATAAATACTTTAGGCAGTGTCATTCCTCAAAAAGTTTTTCCAGATAGGATTGCTACTCAAAAATATATATTGACTCCGAAAGGAGGTGATAAACCTAAAATCAATTCTCCGAAGACTTTTGGTGTACGTCCCGACAGTCCATTCTTATATAAGGTTGCGGCGACAGGGAAAGATCCTATCGTATATACTGCTTATCAACTACCGGCAGGACTGTCGATTGATAAAGAAACAGGTTTGATTACAGGCTCTATACATCAGCGCGGTACCTATAATATTGTCGTAAGAGCAGATAATAAGCAGGGAGGAGATTATAGGATTGTACGTATAATTGTTGGTGATAAAGTGTGCTTGACACCCCCGATGGGATGGAACAGTTGGAACTGTTGGGGATTAAGTGTGAATGATAAAATAGTTAGGAGTTCGGCTGATGTGATGAGTAAGAGTTTGATTGATCACGGCTGGACTTATATTAATATTGATGATGGCTGGGAAGCTAATAAGAGAACTGCCGATGGCGAAATTATGGGGAATGATAAATTTCCTGACTTCAAGAGTCTAAGTGATTATATTCATTCAAAAGGTTTGAAGTTCGGCATTTATTCTTCTCCTGGCCCGCAGACATGCGGAGGTTATCTTGGCAGCTATAAGCACGAAGGACAAGATGCTCAAACGTGGGCAAAATGGGGCGTCGATTATTTGAAATATGATTATTGTTATTATAGTCAGATAGCTCCTGTACCAACAGAAAAGTTAATAAAAGAACCTTATGTTGTTATGCGTAAGGCCTTGAATAATATTAATCGTGATATCACTTATTGTGTAGGCTATGGTGCACCTAATGTTTGGAACTGGGGAAGAGAAGCTGGAGGACATCAGTGGAGGACTACCCGCGATATAACGGATGAATGGAATATTGTGATGGCTATTGGCTGTTTTCAAGATGTATGTGCTTCTGTGACTAAACCCGGTTGCTACAATGATCCCGATATGCTTGTTGTGGGAAAGTTAGGTAAGGGTTGGGGGGCAAATGCTCATGATTCCTATTTAACCCCTGATGAACAATATTCTCACATCAGTCTTTGGTGCTTGCTTTCTGCTCCTCTGCTTATAGGTTGTGATATGGATAACATGGATGATTTTACTGTCAATTTACTGACTAATGATGAAGTGCTGGCAGTCGACCAAGATCCTTTAGTAAAGCCTGCGAAGAAAATTATAACGGATAATGGGCAGATATGGTACAAACCTTTAGAAGATGGCTCGGTCGCTATTGGCTTTTTTAATGTCAATCCCTATGAGATTTTATGGAACCAGAGTGATAGTGTAAAGGTGCAAAAAGAGTTGTATAAAATAACATTGAATTTGAAAAATATCGGGTTAAGAGGACGATATATCGTACGTGATTTGTGGAGGCAAAAGAATTTCGGGACAGTAGAAAACATATATACTGCTCAGGTTCCGTATCACGGAGTATCTTTTCTCAGATTAATTCCCCAAAAATAATTTGTGCAGGAGGAAAAGTGATGAACAGAAGAAGTTTTTTACAATATATTAGTTTAGGTTCGGCAGCGGTCATAATGCCCGAAATGCTGCAATCCCAGGTACTGACGTCGGATACAAAAACGAAGATTAAGCCAATCTCCGGTTCGTGGTTCGAATTTCAACATTGTTTAGGCTATGAAGGATTGTATTGGGACCCCGCATTAAAGACTTTTACCACTGAACAATGGAAGGCCAAAGTACGTGAGATAAGTGAGATAGGATTTAAATATCTCGTTTTGCAAGAAGTCGCATTAGATGGAAAAGCTTTCTATCCTTCCAAACTGGCTCCACATTATCAGATGACATGCAGTGATCCTTTGGAGGCTGTCTTATCTGCTGCTGATGAAGTAGGAATAAAGTTCTTTATAGGAAATGATTTTTGGTACGATTGCCAAAAAGGAGATTTCTTGATGAAAGATCCGGGTATCAGGAAGTTCAGAGCAAAGACAATGGAAGAGATTGTCAAGAAATATGGGCATCACAAGAGTTTCTATGGATGGTATTTCCCTAATGAATCATACTTGTTACCCTATTTCACGGAAGATTTCATCACATACATGAATGAATGTTCGCATATTGCACGGTCTTTGATGCCACATTCCGTTAATATCATAGCTCCATACAATATCGTTGCAGAAAAATCAGATGATAAACTGGTTGACCAGTTAGAGCGCATGGATATCGATATTATCGCTTATCAAGATGGAGTTGGGGTAAATGCTACTAAATTGGGAGAAGCAGGCAAACATTTTGAAAATCTGTATAATGCTCATCAAAAAGCTTCTCGTTCACGTATATGGGCTGATATGGAATTGTTTTTCTTTGAAGAAGGAACAAGAGGAAATTTACTGCCTGCAGACTTTGAAACAAGAATATTGAAACAGATGGAAGATATCTCTCCTTTCGTCGACAAGATATTATGTTATCAGTATATTGGTTGTATGAATAAGCCCAATTCAAAAGCTTATGCAGGGAACAAAAATCAAGAATCAGTGAGATTATATAAACAATATAAAAAATGGTATGATGAATATTGTGGGAAAAAGTAGATGTAAAGTAGAGATTAAATCGATTAGATTAGTCATTGTTTTGTTCTTTCTGTCATTATCGATAGGAGCATATCCTTCGGTATTAAATGGTCCGAAGAAAGCAAATCCTTATGGAGAGAAAACTCTTACAAAGAAACTTCTTTTTGATAAAGTAAAAGGTGGATGGGCTGGGAAGACAATCGGTTGCACATATGGTGGTCCTGTCGAATTTCAATTCAATGGCACTATGGTACAAGATTATATCCCTATAAAGTGGAATAATGATAGGATAAAATGGTATTACGACAATGAACCTGGTCTTTATGATGATGTGTATGTCGATTTGAGCTTTGTTGCTGTCATTGATAAATTGGGCGTTGAAGCTCCGGCCGATTCCTTTGCTGTGGCTTTTGCTCGTCACGATTTTCCGTTGTGGCACGCTAATCAAGCTGCTCGTTACAATATATTGAATGGAATCATGCCACCTGCATCGGGCTATTGGAAGAATAATCCTCATGCCGATGATATCGATTTCCAGATAGAGGCTGATTTTGCTGGAATTATGACTCCAGGAATGCCAAATGCTTGTTCCGATATCACCGACAAAGTCGGTCATATTATGAATTACGGCGATGGATGGTATGGCGGGGTATTTGTTGCTAGCATGTACACTCAAGCATATATCTCTAATGATGTCAACTATATAGTTTCAGAATCCTTGAAGAAGATTCCTGCAAACAGTAAATTCTATCGTTGCATCAGTGATGTGATTAAATGGCATAAAGCATTTCCTAACGATTGGAAGCGGACTTGGTACGAATGTCAGAAGAAATGGAGTAACGACATAGGTTGCCCCGATGGTATATTTAGTCCGTTTGATATCGATGCGTTGATAAATAGTGCTTATGTTACGATAGGGTTGTTATATGGACAAGGAAATTTCGGAAAATCTATTGAAATAGCTGCACGTTGCGGACAAGATGCCGATTGTAACCCATCCACTGTTGCTGGTATCTTGGGGGTAATGCTCGGATATAGTAATATCCCTGCTTATTGGAAAGATCCTTTGAAAAGTGTAGAAGATAGGTCGTTCTCTCACTCTTCTTATTCTTTGAATACCGCATATCAGGCTAGTTATAACCATGCTTTGATGATGATCAAAAAGGAAGGTGGAAAAATAGCCGATGATGTCGTTACATTAAAATGTCAACAGCCTGTACCAGTTCGTTATGAACAAAGCTTTGAAGGACTTTATCCTAAGGATAAGGTAAGTATTAACAGGAACTTAGAGAAGGATAAATCGTTAGATTTTGATTTTATAGGAAAAGGCGTTGCTTTCAGGGGAGGCGTTTCTTATTCTGCAGATAAGGACTATGTAGCAAAAGTCAAAGTAATTGTCGACGGTAAGGACCTTGGAGTGGTTAAGTTGCCTGCAGCAGAAAACAAGAGGAATCAAAACATATTCTGGAAGTATGATTTACAAGATGGGAGTCATAAAATATCGTTCAAATGGATGAACCCCGAGTCAAAGGCTCAGATATATGTTGGTGATGCATTATTATATAAAAGTACATCGATAGCGTATTAATTCATAATTGGTCTATTTATGATAAGAAAGATATTTGTCCTGTTGTTTACAAGCCTTTTATTTTGGGGATTATATCCAATTCATGCGAGTGCTATTGTTCTCCCTAATGGGGATGAACCGGTAAAGCCTGTTCTAAAATTTAAGAACGGAAGATTTAAAATAGTTCAGTTTACCGATTTACATTGGTCTAATAATAAGGGCAATGAAAAAGTAAACGATAGTACGTTTGTATTGATGAGGCAGATTATTCAAAGGGAACATCCAGATTTGGTTGTTATCACGGGCGATGTCGTGATTTTCAATAATGCAAACGGTGGATGGAATATGGTTACAAAGCCGATGATAGAATCAAAAACACCGTTCGCCATTACGTTGGGCAACCACGATCCTGAGACGGATATGACTCGCGAACAAATATTAAAGAAAGTGCAGTCGATGCCATATAATGTCACTTACAATGCAGATGATAAGATAGAGGGAATTGGAAATTGCACTCTTCCTATAATGTCGTCCGATGGCAATCAATATAAGTGGGTGCTATATCTTTTTGATTCCCATAATTATCCTAAGTATTCCACTTTTGGCTATTACGACTGGATTAAGTTTAATCAGATTGAATGGTACCGTAAGCAAAGCGATTTATATACATCGAAGGCTGGGAAAACATTACCCTCCTTGGCCTTTTTCCACATTCCTCTCCCCGAATATAATACAGCCCTATGGGTGGTACCAGGTATAGGTAATAAGCAAGAAGGGGTTTGCTCGCCGAATCTGAACTCCGGACTCTTTGCATCTTTCTTAGAAAAACGGGATGTATTAGGTGTTTTTGCAGGACATGATCATAACAATGATTATTTAGTCGACTTCAAAGGTGAGATATCTCTCGCTTATGGTCGTAAGACAGGTTATAATCCTGCCTACACTGAGCCGCTTGAACGAGGAGCCAGAGTTATCAATCTATTTGAGGACGAACGGAGTTATAACACTTATATTACCACATTAAAAGATAAAAAGGAGTTTAACTATACGTTCGAACAGAAACCTTATTCGTATCCTGTTGCCGAGGGAACATTTATTCAGAAGTCGCTTGTCTTGAAGTGGGACGATGCTCGTTGGCAGGAAGAACTGCAATATCTGAAGGATGTCGGCATGAAGTATTTGGTATTCGCCCCTTCGATGGGTGTTGGTAAGACAGGTAAAGTACAATATTTGTATCCTAGCATAAAGAGCAAGAAAGGTGAAAGACCTGCCAAAGATTTGATAGATATGTGCTTGCGTAATGCTAAGAAGGCCGGATTGAAAGTCTTTATTGGCTTAAACTTCGACGAAGGATGGTGGACAACAGACAAATCAGATACGACATGGATCTATCAACAAATGAGAAAGGGAAATGATATTGCCGCTGAACTGGTGTCGAGGTATAAACAAAAGTACGATGACACCATGTACGGATGGTATTGGGTATGGGAAGCAGATAATCTGCAGATAACGACTGCCGAAAAGCAGAAAGTAATGGCGAGAGCAATGAATATTAATCTGGATTATCTGAATAAATTAACTCCTGATATGCCCGTGATGTTGTCACCTTATTGGAATAGTAAGATGGGTTCTGCCGATGATAATGCAAAGTCATGGACAGCAATATTCCGTGATGTCCACTTCAAGTGTGGAGATATTTTTGCTCCTCAGGATGGAATAGGAGCAGGCGGAACAGAACTGAATAAGCTTTCGGAGTGGTTTGATAAGATTCGTCAGGCTGTAAATACGAAGCCGGGACTAAAGCTTTGGGCGAATGTGGAATCATTCGATCAGCTGTCGTGGACCAGCGCTCCATTGTCTCGTTTTATCAACCAGATGGACATCGTCTATCCGTATGTAAATAAGATTATCACATTTGCCTATCCTCATTATTATTCTCCTGGACAAGTCGGCAAGCAATATCACGAGACCTACCTTAAGTATTGTCTTTCGGGCAGTCTTCCTGATATGTCAGTGCCTGCTGCCGTTACAGATTTTAAGATAGCGAAGAAAGAAAAGACTGTCGTCTTACAATGGAAATCGCCTGTTGATAAAACTAATTTGGCAGGTTACCATATTTATAAAGATGGCGTTCTAATAGCAAATGTTCAAAAAGGAATAGAGAAGACTACTATTGAATATGAAGATAAGATTGTTTTTAAAGATAATACCTATGAGATATCTACGTATAACGTATTAGGTAAAGAATCTATGAAAATTAAAGCCCAAAATTAAACGTAAATCAATTTGTGTTTTCAAGGGATTTGTTTTTTAACATAACGGGGTTATTATATTTTCCTCGTTATGTTTTTTTTATGACATAGTTATGTTCTCAGATTTTCATAACTATGTTTTCAAACTTTCATAACTATGATTCTCCGAGAACATAACTAAGAAGATTTGGTAACATAACTATGATATTTTGTCTTCAATTATTAATTTCAATTTTAGTTAGTTTTGCTGTTAATAAATAATGCTATTAAAAAATGTTCTCCCTATGGGGTATAGCTACCCCCTCCCCATCGTATGTTCACCTAACAATCCAATCCTCGTAATTTGTCGCTGAACTCAAGTTACAGTGAAAAGTAGTTGGCAGTAATTTCTTCTATTTTTCACTTTCTATGAGCAGTATTAAACAAATTATTTATAAACTCTTTGGTTTATAGTAAATATTATGTAATTTTGAGGAGGAGTTTATGATGATAGTGTTGTTAAGCTGAAATAATCATACCATGAATAAATTTCTCAACGAAATAACAGAACAACCCAATGCACTGAGAGAAACCCTTGCTTTCTATACCGAAGGCAAAGGTTTGATGGAGTTAAGCAAGGTTATGAATCTATGGAATACTGGTAAGTATGACAAATTTATATTTACTGGCATGGGAAGTTCATACTTTATATCTTACGCACTATCCAGTCTCTTCAATAAATATTCATTGCCTTCTTTCTCGGTTGATGCGAGTGAACTCTTGCATTACCAACTTCCCTTATTGGACGATAAAAGTTTGCTTGTCTGCATTTCACAGTCGGGTGAGAGCTATGAGATAGTGAAACTCCTTCAGCAGTTACCATCCTCTTTCCCTGTTGTTTCAATATGCAACGAGCCGTCGAGCTTTTTGGCACGATATTCTGATGCTTGTCTTTTAAGTTTCGCTGGACGGGAGGAGATGACTTCTACAAAGACATTCACATCGGCATATTTAATAGCTTATATATTGTCTTCGTTCTTAACTCGCCGTTTTGATGCCAAGGTAATCGGACAAATAGATTTAGTTATAAAAGCGGTAGAGCATCAATTGATGGAGAATGATTTAAGTTGGCTCAACGGAGTTGTCAAGCTCTTGGGCAAAACTTCTTTTATTCAACTGATAGGTAGAGGACCGACATTTGCTGCTGTCCAACAAACAGCGTTAATGCTTATGGAGGCAACCTCCACGAATGCATCGGCTACATTGGGAGGTGAATTTAGACACGGACCAATGGAAGTGGTCAAAGAGGGTTTTAAAGCAATTGTTTTTGCTCCTTTGGGAGAAACATACGACCAACTTCTTCAAATGGGGCAAGATATTGTTAAGTTCGGTGGCGATGTAATCTTTATTTCGAATGGCAAGGGTATACTTAGTTCCCATGTCTTGAATATTTTTGTTCCTTGCGAGGATAACGATTTGTTTACTGTACCGTCTATAATTCCAATGCAGTTGTTAGTCGACCGGTGGGCTTCTGAAAGAAAAATAGTACCTGGAACTTTCTGTAAGGGTGCTAAAGTTACTAGGATAGAGTGATGATATTAAAAGGGTCCTTTCATTATGAGAAAAATACTTATTCTTGCTTTTATCTTTATTGCTGATATTATTCAAGCTCAACAGATTGTCTTGAGACAAGGATGGTATGTCAAAAATTCAATTGAAGTGAGCGCTGACGGCAAGATGGTTTCAACAATTGGATATCATCCACAGAATTGGTATTCTACGACTGTCCCTTCTACAGTATTAAATACTTTTGTCAAGAATGGCATTTATCCCGACCCTCGTATTGGTATGAATAACTATTTGATTCCTGATGTGTCGGATGTGTTTAACCAGAAACATGATTTATCGAAGTATTCTTATCTGAAAGATAAACGGAATCCATGGGCAGACCCCTATTGGTATCGGACGGAATTTACACTTTCAAAGCAATATGAAGGTAAGGCGATATGGCTTACCTTTAAGGGCATTAATTATAGAGCAGATATATGGATGAACGGACATCTAGTGGCTGACCATCGTCAGGTAGTAGGGATGTTCCGACGTTTTAGATTTGATGTCACACCATACTGTCATATCGGGCGCAGCAATTGTATTGCCGTAAAAATATATCAAGTAGATCATCCTGGCGTACCCGCCCCGGGAACACAATTCAAGGTCTTTGGCGACAACCGTGGACATGCTGATGATATATTCAAAGATGAGACGATGAAAATGTCTGGTGGTTGGGATTGTGCTCCAGTTATTAGGGATAGGAACATGGGCATTTACCAAGATGTTGTCATCGAAGCTTATCGTAACGTATCGATAGAGAACCCTTGTGTGGTAACGACATTGCCTGGTCATAAGACTTCAAAAGCGAATGTCAGTCTTTCTGCCGAAATTAAGAATGTTTCTCATAAACGTATTAGCGGAATGTTGAATGCTTGCATTACTGTACTCAATGATATTGAATTTCCTACTTATACCAAGCATTTAAAGGCGAAAATGCTTCCTATACAGATATCGAAGAAAATTACCCTTAATCCCGGTGAAGTGAAGATCGTGTCTTTTACTCCTGATGATTATCCTGTTCTTACGATTAATAATCCTTATCTGTGGTATCCGAACGGATATGGAGAACAGTATCTTCATCATCTGAAATTGTCGTTTAAAGATGATGTGAAAGAATTGGATTTTGGCATTCGGGAGATTACTACCTATTTGAATAAAAATGGGAATGATTATGGGAGAGTCTTTTGTGTGAATGGCAAACGTATTTTCTGTAAGGGAGGTTGGCTGCAACCGGATGCATTGTTGAATTCGAATAGGAAACGTATCTTTGATGAGGCTAGATTACTGGCTGAGGCGAATGTGAATATCATCGGAAGTGAGGATGCTCCTGCACCGCCTGACGAGGTGATTGAAAGTTACGATAAGTATGGTTTGATGTATTGGGAAGTCTTCTATCAATGTTGGCGGATGTACCCTGGTACTCCTACAGAGCATAATCCTTCCGATCATCAGTTGGCCGTTGAGGAAGTTAGAGATATTGTTAAGCGTTATCGCAATAATCCAAGTATTATCGCTTGGTTTGCTGCGAATGAAGTAATTGTAGATAAGGATTTATATCACTCGACGAAAGAAGCGGTTCAATCATTGGATATGACGCGTCCTTTTATTCCTACTACCAGTACGAGTTGGGATATTGATAAACTGACACCTTATCTGAAAGAAGATATGCCGACTGGCACTACCGATGACGGCACCCCTGATTATAATTGGAATCCTTCTGCTTATTATTTCAATAAGGTAGAAGAAGTTCACCTGCAGATGTTCCGTAACGAGATGGGCATTCCGTCACTTCCTCTTTATAGCAGCCTCTCTAAGTTTATTCCTACTGTAGCGGAGGATGCTTATAAGAGTTCGAGAGACTCAATCTATCCTCTGGACAGTATATGGGCTGAACATGGTGCATGGGATGGTGACCATTACTGTTTTAGGGATTACGACAATGCCATCAGAAGATTATATGGTAATCCGACATCTGCGTTAGATTATGCAACAAAGGCTCAATTTGTAAATGCCGATGGCTACCGTGCAATGTATGAAGCCGCAAATCATAGGATGTGGAATATCACTAGTGGCGTTATGCTATGGAAATTGAATTCTTGTTGGCCTGATGTGGGATGGCAAATATATGATTGGTATCTTAATCCGAATGCATCCTACTATTTTGCGAAGCGTGCGATGGAGCCTATACATATCCAGATGAATGCTAATAGTTCTAAAGTATCTGTTATCAATACTACAGATAAGGAACTTCGTCATTTTACCGTAACAGCTAAAGTCGTTGATGCGGATATGAAGGTTCAGTGGATGAAGAGAGATACGTTAACAGTAAATGCAGATTGTTACAACGAGTGTATGATTGTTCCTGCCATCAATAAGATGTCATCCAAGTACTATTTTGTCAAACTTGAACTGAGAGATGATTGTAATAGGTTGATATCCGATAATGTGTATTGGCTCTCTGCCAATGATGATTTTTCGGCATTTTCGAATCTACCTAAGCCTATTCTAAATAAGCGGGTAGAGATGAAAGAGACCGATAAGGAATTCTTAGTGACTGTGACATTAAAAAATGAGACAGCACAGCTTTCTTTTTTCAACCATTTGGTAGTGCTGAATGCTAGTAAGCGGCAAGAGGTTTTGCCGGCGTTTTGGAGTGATAATTTTATAATGCTCTTTCCTCAAGAGCAGAAGGTAGTTAAGGTGGTAGTCGCTAAGGCTGATTTGAATGGGCAGCAACCAGTTATTAACATAGAATAAGATGAATAGAAGAGATTTTATTAGGAATTGTGGATTAGCTTCAGCATCTTTGATGGTGGGTGATGCGGCACATGCTATGAACTCTTCTGAATGGAAACGCTCCCCTTATATAAAACCGATAATGGGCACTTGGTTTGAATTCTTTCATGGTAATCAGTTGGCGGGGAAATATTGGAATCCGCAATTACCTAAGTTTACTGAGTCCCAATGGAGAGAAAAAATTAAAGAGATAAGTGAAACGGGAATGCAGTATCTGGTGCTAATGTCTGTCGCTTATGGAGGCAAAACATTTTATCCGTCTAAACTTGCTTCCCGTCATGATTATGTATGTGATGATCCGCTAGAGACTGTCTTATCTGCTGCTGATGAATATGGCCTCAAGTTTTTTGTAAGCAATGACTTTTGGGGAGACTGGAGTTCTGTCGGCAATATGATGACAAATATAGATATTGCCAAATTACGTGAAGACTCTATGGCGGAAATAGCAGAGAAATATTCTCATCACAAGAGTTTCTATGGATGGTATTATCCAAATGAAACGGGTATATGGGACCATTTTGAAGATGTTGCTGTTAATTATGTGAACAGATGTACTAAGGTGGCCAAAGAATTAATGCCTCATTCGGTTAATCTCATCGCCCCTTATGGTACACTTTCAACTCGTTTTGAAGGTAATCAATATGCTAAACAACTTGAAAAACTCGATATCGATATTGTCGCCTATCAGGATGAGGTAGGTGTGAGGAAAGTGAAGGCGGGATGTGCCGGCAAACATTACGAAGAGCTTTATAAGGTTCATGCTAAGGTTGGGCGTTCTAGGCTGTGGGCGGATATTGAGATCTTCGACTTTGAAGGTGAGGTCTATAAGAGTGCAGGAATCCCAGCCGATTTTTGTAGGGTATTGAAACAAATTGAGGATGTCTCTCCCTTTGTTGAGCATATATTAGTATATCAATATCAAGGGATGATGAACAAACCTCGGACTAGTGCTTATTGCGGACATCCGCGTTCGGAAAAGTTATATACGGATTATATGAATTGGCTAAAAATCCAAAGATAGTAAGTGTAATCATTTAAATTTAATATAAATATGGATAGAAGAGATTTTATTAGGACTTGTGGATTGGCATCAGCATCATTGTTTATAGGTGATTCTGTTCTTGCTGATCCTTCATCTCAATGGAAAAGGATGCCACAAATTAAACCTATTATGGGCTCTTGGTTTGAATTTATACATGGAGGAAGTGCAGAAGGAAAATACTGGAATCCTGCATTACCGAAATTTACAGAGGCTCAATGGAAAGCAAAAATTAAAGAGATAAGTGAAACGGGAATGCAGTATCTAGTGTTGATGGCTGTCGCTAATGAGGGTAAAACTTATTATCCGTCTAAACTCGCTCCTCAACACGAATATGCATGTAGTGATCCATTAGAAGCTATCTTGTCGGCTGCTGATGAATGCGGTATCAAGTTTTTCGTCAGCAATGACTTTTGGGGGGATTGGAACTCTGTAAGCAATATGATGACGAATAAAGATGTTGCAAAACTCCGCGAAGACTCTATGGCAGAGATAGCAGAGAAGTATTCTCATCATAAGAGTTTCTATGGGTGGTATTATCCTAATGAAACCGGAATATGGAATCAATTTGAAGATATTGCCGTAAATTATGTAAATAGATGCACAAAAGTCGCTAGAGAGCTGATGCCACATTCGGTGAATCTGATTGCTCCTTATGGTACATTGTCAACTCGTCTCGATGGTGATAAATATGCTAAACAATTGGAGAAATTGGATATCGACATTGTCGCTTATCAAGATGAAATTGGAGTGAAAAAGACAAAGGCTGGTAAAGCCGGCAAATATTTTGAAGAGTTGTATAAGGTTCATGCCATGGTTGGCCGTTCTAGATTGTGGGCTGATATGGAGGTCTTCAAATTTGAAGGTCCAGTTTATAAGAGTGCATTGCTCCCTGCTGATTTCAGTCGAATACTGAAACAGATGGAAGATATCTCTCCTTACGTAGAACATATCTTGATATATCAGTATGAAGGAATGATGAACAAACCTGGATCTACAGCGTTTTGTGGACATCCAAGTTCAACAAAATTATATACCGATTACATGAATTGGTTGAAGGCTCAAAGATAATTGTAAATAAATTAATATATAAAATTATGAAAACTAAGAAAAGTATATTGTTGACATTGTGTTTGTTCTTTTCACTGTGTCTTTTTTCTCAAGGCAGATGGACGACGATGAGGGCAACTGATACGCTCTCTCCTCAAAATGATATCATCTCCATTCAGTTCGATAAGAGTGGTAGTATGTGGGTAGGTACCTATTGTGGCATTTACAAAGTAGTTGGTAATAACTGGCAATTGGGAGGCCTTTATAATTCTTATATTCAAGCATTCTTTATTGATAAGAACAATGTGCAATGGGGTGGCGCTTGGGGATCAGGACTTTCAAAAAGTACTGATGGCGCCAATTGGGAACGTGAGAAGAGCATCATTGCTAATTGTGTGAATGCTGTTGCTGCAGATAGAAAAGGAAATATATGGGTTGGAGATTGGTCGTCAGGAATCTTCTCTTATAAGGATGGCAAATGGAATACTTATAAGGATGATCAAATAAAATTGGGTGACAATACTGTTACTTCAATTGCATGTGATGCTAAAAATAATGTATGGATTGGCACTTATCATGGCCTTACTATTTATAATGAATCGACTGGTACAAAACTTTTTAATGCTGATAACAGCAAACTGCCGAATAATGATGTATACTCTTTATGTGTAGATTCAAAAGATAATCTATGGGTAGGAACCATTGACGGCTTAGTACGTGTCAATGGAAAAGGATGGACTGTTTATAAAAGCAGTAATTCTGGATTACCTTCTAATTTAATACTTTGTGTTGCAGCCGATGCGAAAGGTTGTGTCTGGGTTGGTACGGAAAAAGGCGTCACTTGCTTTGATGGGAAGAAATGGGTGAGCTATGCAGTCGAGAATAGTCCTTTAATTGATAATAGGGTACAGACAATATCGTTCCGCCAAAATAAAGTTTATATAGGTACTAGCAAAGGTATTTCTGTATTGAACAGAATCTAATAGAATATCATTGTGCGGATTGGGTTTATCCGACATCTTAAGTTGAACGTTATTATGCTTGCAAATTTTGTAATCATAATAACGTTTAATATAGTGGCAGTTTCCTCATGCTCATCTTCAAATCATTCAGATGAGTTTATCGAGCCGACCGATTCGATAAAAACGAAGGCTGCTGTTATAGATGGTACTTTTATACCCTACTATTTAGTAGCCGATTGGAATGATAGCCGATGGGAAGAAGAATTGTCTAATCTGAAAGGCTTGGGCATGCATTATCTTATTCTCTCTCCTACTGTGTATACCGATAAGAATAATGTGACTAAAAGTATTTATCCGAGCAGTTATGCGACTTCATTTTATAAAAGTGATGTGGTAGATAATTGTTTGCGGAATGCCGCAAAATATGGCTTTAAGGTTTTTGTCGGTTTAAATTCTAATGTGAAGTGGTGGTCTTGGTGGCAAGGGAATTCTAAGCAGTGGCTAATTGATCAAATGTCGTTTGGTAATAAAATTGCAAAAGAGTTATTCAATAAGTATAAGAAGACTTATTCTGACAGTTTCTATGGATGGTATTGGGATTGGGAAGTGGATAACCTGAATTATACAACTGATGATCGGCAACAGGCTTTAATAGAAGCATTGAATATTAATATTGATTATCTAAATGATCTTCGTTCATCTATGCCAATCATGTTATCTCCTTTCATGAATTATCAGGTAGGATATAATGCTTATCAGTATGCACAAATGTGGAAGAAGGTATTTGCCGCCGTTCATTTTAGAAAAGGTGATGTCTTCTGCCCACAAGATGGTATTGGTGCAGGTGGTTTGGTGCTTGACAATGTGGAAGAATGGTTCAAGCAGTTAGAAGAAGCCGTTAAGACTAAGTCGGGACTACTTTTCTGGGCTAATAATGAGAGCTTTGATGTATTCTCGGCATCAGCAACTTTAAATAGATTCGTAAGCCAGATTCAAAAAGTACATCCCTATGTAAGCAATCATATTTCTTTTTGTTATAGTTGGTATTATAGTCCGTATAGAGTAAATAAGGCCTTTAATCAAGGTTATAGTGATTACGTCAAAAATACTAATCTCCCTACTCTCCCTGTTCCTCCTTCTGTCGTCAATCTAAGGGTATTTTTAGATTCTTCGGATAAGATAGATATTACTTGGGAACAGCCTCAAGACAGAAGTAATGTGGCCGGCTATTTTGTTTATAGGGGAGACAAGTTAATCGCCAACTATCAGTATGATATATCGTATTATTGCAATACGACTTATACTGAAGATGAAAAGCTGAATCCTGGTGAATATATCTATAGTGTATGTTCCTATAATGTTAATGGAGTTTGTTCACCTAAAAGCAGTGTTAAGTATACTAGTTCACTTTAATCTGCAATTGCTAATTCGAAAAAAATGGACCACGTGACTATTGAAATTCGCATTCAGGATATGCTGTAGGCTTGTTTTTCGTGCTCTTCATTGTAAATAATTTGAAAACTTGGTAAAGAACTGTCTCATTTACAATGAATTGATGTGTATACCCCCTGTGACAAAAGTCTATATATTATTTAGTATAAGTGAGTATATCGTCCTTAATTTGACTGTGTTTCCCTAATTGTGAGTTTTTTATTTCTTTTTGAATGTAAATTTTCAATTTTTCAATAGGCTTTTCATTATCTTTGTGACATGACTAATTGTGCTAAGCCATGAAAAAATACATGAAATTTCTTTTTTTGAGCCTTTTATTCTTCTCTTGTTCCTCTAGCGACAAGGTTGATGCTATAAAGCCGATTAAAACATATAGTAATCCAGTTGTTAATTATAGCTTACCCGATCCTTCTATCATTAAGTCGACTGACGGATACTATTACCTTTATGCTACTGAGGATATTAGGAATACACCTATTCATTGTTCCAAAGATTTAGTGAATTGGGAACTTGTGGGTACGGCATTTACTGACAAAACTCGTCCTTCTTTTGTTAAGGGTGGTGGAATTTGGGCACCTGATATCAATATAATAGGAGGGAAGTATGTGTTATATTATGCGATGTCTACTTGGGGCGGCGAATGGGCTTGTGGCATTGGCGTTGCAATAGCCGATAAGCCCGAAGGTCCATTTATAGATAAAGGTAAACTCTTTATCAGTAGCGAGGTAAATGTTCAAAATTGCATAGATCCTTTCTTTATTGAAGATAATGGAAAGAACTATTTGTTTTGGGGGAGTTTCCATGGAATATATGGAACAGAGCTGAGCGGTGATGGCTTGTCATTAAAGAAAGGTTCACCTATTGTTAAAGTAGCGGGAACAGCTTTTGAAGGAACCTATATTCATAAACGCAACGGCTATTATTATTTATTTGCATCTACAGGTTCTTGTTGTGAAGGGTTGAAAAGTACTTACACTACTGTCGTGTGCCGTTCTCGAAGCCTGTTTGGTCCGTATATAGATAAGAAGGGTGAATCAATGCTTGATAATCATTACGAAGTATTCATTCATAAAAATGATGCGTTTGTTGGAACAGGTCATGACTCTGAAATTGTGTCAGATAAAAATAATAATGATTGGATTTTCTATCATGCGTATCGTACTTCTAATCCAGATGATGGTAGAGTGCTAATGATGGATTGTGTTCACTGGAAAGATAATTGGCCTTATATTGAAGGTTCGTCACCTTCATTAAAGGCTAGCGTTCCCAACTTCTAATTCCTCTTTTTAATTGGAAAAGTATTAATTAAATGATTATATTATGAAAAAATTATTGTCATGGGCTTTATTAGCTCTTTTGGTTGTAGCATGTGCTCCCAGTGATAAAACGGATTCAGGTCTGCTTCGTAAGAATTTTCAAACTACCGTAGATGGTAAGAAGACTGATTTGTTTATTTTACGCAATAAAAATAACATGGAAGTCTGTATAACGAATTTTGGCGGTCGAATTGTTTCTATTATGGTTCCCGACAAGACAGGTAAAATGCAAGATGTGGTGTTGGGCTTCGAATCTATTCAAGATTATATAAAGATACCTTCCGACTTCGGAGCAAGTATTGGTCGTTATGCGAATCGTATCAACCAAGGTAAGTTTACATTGGATGGTAAAACTTATCAGCTCCCTCGTAACAATTATGGACATTGTCTTCATGGTGGACCTCATGGCTTCCAATATCGTGTATATGATGCAAAACAAGTTAGTCCGCAGGAGTTAGATCTTACTTATAAATCGAAAGATGGTGAAGAAGGTTTCCCAGGTAACCTTACTTGCTTGGTAGATATGAAGCTAACGGATGATAATGCTATCGACATCCACTATTCAGCATTTACGGATAAACCTACGATTATCAATATGACAAATCATTCTTATTTTAATTTGGATGGTGATGCAGGAAATAATTCAAATCATTTGCTGATGATTAATGCTGATGAATATACACCGGTAGACAGTACATTTATGACCACTGGTGAAATAGCCAAAGTGGAAAATACTCCTATGGATTTCCGTAAACTTACTCCAGTTGGAGCACGCATCGATGCTGATTTCCAACAATTGAAGAATGGTCATGGATATGATCACAATTGGATTTTGAATACTAAGGGAGACGATTCAAAGATTGCTGCCACTCTTAAGTCTCCGAAGACAGGAATTGTACTCGATGTTTATACAAATGAGCCTGGTATTCAGGTTTACGCAGGAAACTTTTTGGATGGAACAGTAAAAGGTAAGAATGGAATAGTATATAATAAACGTGCTTCTGTTTGTTTAGAAACACAGAAATATCCGGATTCTCCAAATAAATCTCAATGGCCTTCTCCTGTACTAAGACCTAATTCGAAATATAACAGCCATTGTATTTTTAAGTTTTCAGTAGAGAAGTAATTTTCTTCTATATTCAACAGAAAGTTCCGTCGATGATGTCATTGGCGGAATTTTTTATACTGTGATCTCTCCAGCTATAGATTGGTTCATTTTATTGCATACTTCTTCTTGTGTCAGTCCATGACCAAGGAGAAACATTAATTTTGTTACCGCTGATTCTGTAGTTGAATCATATCCACTTATCATGCCTGATTCTTTAAGTTGAAAGCCTGTTTCGTATTTCGACATATCAACTGAACCACCTTGACATTGGGTAACATTCACGATAATCAATCCTCGTTTGCTAGCTTCGTAAATGTCGTTTACCAGCCATGGTTGCCGAGGAGCATTCCCCGAACCATAAGTTTCCAGAATTAATCCTTTAAGTCCTTTAATAGAAAGCATCGCTTCTACTACATTTTTCTGAATGCCCGGAAATAATTTTAGAATGGCTACATTTGTATCCAGATAGTAATGAGGCTTTAATGCAGGAAGAGATGGGCGATGGTAATATATAGAAGCATACTTGATATGTATGCCTGCTTCAGCTAAAAAGGGATAATTATATGAGCGAAACGCATTGAAGTTTTCTGCATTTATTTTTGTTGTACGGTTTCCTCGCATCAAATGGCTTTCAAAAAAGATACATACTTCTGGTACAATAGGTTTTCCATTTTTATCACATGCGGCAGCTATCTCAATACTAGTCATCAAATTTTCTTTCCCGTCAGTTCTAACTTTTCCGATTGGTAACTGTGAGCCAGTAAGAATTACAGGTTTATTCAAGCCTTCTAACATAAAGCTGAGCGCGGAAGCTGTATAGGCCATTGTGTCGGTACCATGTAAAATGACGAATCCGCTGTAGATCTCGTAGTTATCTTCTATGATATGAACAATTCTTCTCCATGCATCAGGTTCCATATCGGATGAATCAACAGGGGGATCGAATTGAATCGATTCTATAGGGAAGTCGAAAGTATTCATCTCAGGTACATATTTCTGTAATTGCTCGAAATTAAAATTTTCAAGAGCACCTGTCTCAGCATTTTCAATCATTCCAATGGTTCCACCCGTATAGATTAATAATATTGCAGTATTTTGTTTGCTCATCTATCAATTTGGCATTATATAACCCTACAAAGGTAGTGAATTTAAGATTTAATTGTATCATAATGATATATAAATCTTTATTTTATTCTGTAAATAACTCGCTGTGATAAAATATATCAAAAAAATCTTTTAATATGATAGATTATTTAATTTTCTTCTTACCTTTGCATCGAAAATCAGCTAAAAACAAATAGAAATGTTATCAATGTACTATCCACATACTGTCACTACCATGTCGACAATGGGTATGACCCTTAGGGGTTAGGATAGATATTATAGGTGTTTCTACGCGATACACGCTTACAAAGGTAAGCAAAATCAATTTTCTTTTTAAGTTTATTTTTATTGCTTTAGGTACACGGTGTTGTATCAGAGAGCATCTAATATAAAAGGTATCATTATGATTGTAATGAAATTCGGTGGAACCTCTGTTGGTTCTGTAGACAGTATATTAGCAGTAAAAAATATAGTTGAATCTGCTCAAGAGCCAGTGATTGTTGTAGTCTCTGCATTAGGTGGGATAACAGATAAACTAATTCAGACTTCGCGATTGGCTGCACAGGGCGATGTGTCTTATGAGAAGCAGTATAATGAGATAGCTTCGAGGCATATTGATATGGTTAATCATATTATTCCTTCTGAAAAAGAACAGAATGAATTACTTCAAAAGGTTGAGGCCTTACTTAATGAACTTAAGGGTATTTATCAAGGTTTATACTTAGTTCGTGATTTGTCGGGAAAAACATCTAATACAATCGTAAGTTATGGAGAGCGCATTTCTTCTCTCATTATAAGTACATTGATTTCCGGTTCTAAATATTTCGATTCTCGTGAATTTATTAAAACTGAATATAAGCATTCAAAACATTTCCTTGATAAAGAACTGACGAATAAATTAATTAAGAGTAAATTCGAAGAGATTTGTCCAATTAATGTCGTTCCTGGTTTCATCTCAACAGATAAAAATACGGGTGAGATTACAAATCTTGGAAGAGGTGGTTCAGACTATACGGCTGCTATTATAGCAGCATCTCTTAATGCAGAAAGATTAGAAATATGGACTGATGTGGATGGCTTTATGACTGCTGATCCTCATGTCATCACTTCTGCTTACACTATAAAGGAATTAAGTTATGTGGAGGCGACAGAACTTTGTAACTTTGGAGCCAAAGTAGTTTATCCTCCTACGATCTATCCAGTTTGCCATAAAAACATCCCTATTCTTATTAAGAATACATTTAATCCACAAGGTGCAGGGACGATTATAAAACAAGAGGTAACTAATCCTGTCAGTAAATCTATCAAAGGTATTTCTTCTATTAATGATACTGCATTAATTACAGTTCAAGGATTAGGTATGGTTGGCGTTATCGGCGTTAATCATCGAATTTTCCGTGAACTTGCGAAAAGCGGTATTAGTGTTTTCTTAGTATCTCAGGCATCGTCAGAAAATAGTACTTCAATTGGTGTACGGAATGCCGATGCAGATGTCGCATGTGAAGTGCTGAATGAAGAGTTTTCTAAGGAAATAGAAATGGGAGAGATTTTTGAGATTCAAGCAGAGAAAAACTTAGCAACGGTTGCTATAGTAGGAGAGAACATGAAACATACTCCTGGTATTGCAGGTAAACTATTTGGTACGTTGGGACGTAATGGTATTAATGTAATAGCGTGTGCACAAGGTGCTTCTGAAACAAATATCTCTTTTGTTGTAGATTCAAAACAGTTGCGAAAGTCTCTTAATGTTATCCACGACTCATTCTTTCTTTCGGAGTACCAAGTTCTTAATTTGTTTATTTGTGGACATGGTACAGTGGGTGGGAGTTTGATAGAACAAATCCATTCTCAAAGACAAAAGCTGATGCTTGAGAATGGCTTGAAGTTGAATGTCGTTGGTATTACTGATACTCATCATGCACTTTTTACTCGGGATGGCATTGATTTGAATAATTATAATGAAGAGTTGGTAAATAAGGGCATACCTAGTTCAATGGAAGTAATACGTGATGGTGTTATAGGAATGAATATATTTAATTCTGTGTTCATTGACTGTACGGCAAGTAATGAGATAGCTGGATTATATAAAGATTTTCTTCAGAATAATATATCTGTAGTAGCTGCGAATAAAATTGCTGCATCATCGCCATACGACAATTATTTTGAATTGAAACAAGTTGCTCGTCGTCGCGGTGTTAAATTCTTATTTGAAACAAATGTAGGTGCAGGGCTACCTATTATTAATACTATTAATGATTTAATCCATAGTGGTGATAAGATATTAAAGATAGAAGCTGTTCTTTCAGGCACACTTAATTTTATATTTAATAAGCTCAGTGCTAAGATTACTCTTAGCCAAGCTATTCGAATGGCTCAAGAAGACCATTATTCTGAACCTGATCCTCGTATTGATTTGAGTGGTAAGGATGTGATACGTAAATTAGTTATTCTTGCCCGTGAAGCAGGTTATAGAATTGAGCAAGATGATGTGGAGAAGCATCTGTTTATACCTGATAGTTTCTTTAAGGGTCCTATCGAAGAATTCTGGAAAGAAATCCCATCATTAGATGAATCTTTTGAGGAGAAAAGAAGGATATTAGAAAAAGAACATAAACATTGGAGATTTGTTGCTAAGTTGGAGAATGGCAAAGCCTCTGTAAGTTTGAAAGAAGTAGATTTTCATTCTCCTTTTTATGGTCTGGAAGGTAGTAACAATGTTATACTCCTTACTACTGAGCGTTATCATGAATACCCTATGATGATACAGGGCTATGGAGCAGGAGCAAGTGTAACTGCAGCAGGCGTTTTTGCTGATATTATGAGTATTGCTAATGTTTAAAGAAGATGAAACACATTATTATTTTAGGAGATGGAATGGCTGATTGGCCAGTGAAATCTTTAGGTGGCAATACTCTTCTGCAACAAGCTCATACTCTGTATATGGATTTGTTAGCAAAAGAAGGAAGAAATGGTAGACTCATTACAGTGGCTGAAGGATTTCATCCCGGTAGTGAAGTCGCTAATCTGTCGGTCTTAGGATATAATCTATCTCAGGTTTATGAAGGCCGTGGACCTCTTGAAGCTGCTAATATAGGTGTAGACCTTCAGCCTGGTGACATGGCAATGCGCTGCAACCTTATATGTATCGATGGAAATATTATTAAAAACCATTCTTCTGGCCATATCTCTACTGAAGAAGCAGATGTCTTAATTAAGTTTTTGCAAGATGAACTTGGTAACGATAAAGTTCATTTTTATACAGGTGTGCAGTACCGTCATTTATTAGTGATTAAAGGTGGTAACAAATATTTAGATTGTACTCCTCCGCATGATGTCCCTTTACAACCTTTCCGCCCATTGATGGTGAAGCCCCAAAAAACTGAGGCGAAAGGAACAGCTGACTTATTGAATGATTTGATTTTGAAATCTCAAATATTGCTTCGTAATCATCCGCTTAATCTAAAACGTATATCCGAAGGGAAAGACCCGGCCAATAGTATTTGGCCTTGGTCGCCAGGCTACCGTCCTCAGATGAAAACATTGTCATCTGTTTTTCCTACTGTAAAGGGAGGAAGTGTTATTTCTGCTGTTGATTTAATAAATGGGATAGGTTATTATGCAGGATTATCTCGAATCCATGTAAAAGGGGCGACAGGACTATATAATACAAATTACGAAGGGAAAGCCGAAGCCGCTATTGCTTGTCTGAAAAAGGAAGATTTTGTCTATCTACATATTGAAGCTAGCGATGAGGCTGGGCACGAAGGAGATATTCCTTTAAAGATTCAAACTATAGAAAATCTGGACAGTCGCATTGTTAAACCTATCTACGAAGCCGTGAAGAATTGGAATGAACCGGTCGCTATTGCCGTTTTGCCAGATCATCCTACTCCTTGTGAGTTGAGAACTCATACTGCAGAGCCTGTTCCTTTTGTAATATGGTATAAAGGCATTGAACCAGATGAAGTAAAAACATTCAACGAGGTTGATGCTTGTAATGGAATGTATGGTTTGATGAAAGGTGATGAATTTATTAATGAATTTATGAACGTAAAATGAAGTATTATAGCACTAATCTTAAAGCGCCTTTGGCCACATTAGAAGAGGCTGTCGTTAAGGGGTTGGCTCCCGATCGTGGTCTCTATATGCCTCAAACAATAAAGAGTCTTCCATTATCTTTTTATGACGAGATAGAGCATCTTTCTTTTCAAGAGATAGCTTATCGTGTAGCAGATGCCTTTTTTGGAGAAGATATACCTGCAGAGATTCTAAAAGAAATTGTTTACGACACATTATGTTTTGATACTCCATTAGTAAAAGTTCATGATAATGTATTTTCTCTAGAACTTTTCCTTGGACCGACACTTGCTTTTAAGGATGTTGGGGCACGTTTTATGGCTCGTTTATTATCTTATTTTATTCGCAGGGAAGGTAAAACGCAAGTTAATGTGTTGGTAGCTACATCTGGTGACACGGGTAGTGCTGTCGCTAACGGTTTTCTTGATGTTGAAGGTATCCATGTATATGTACTCTATCCTAAAGGGAAGGTCAGCGAGATTCAGGAAAAACAGTTTACGACGTTAGGCGGAAATATTACAGCGCTTGAAATTGATGGGGTATTTGATGATTGTCAGGCTTTGGTGAAATCAGCGTTTATGGATAAAGAGTTAAATGACAAGCTGACTCTTACATCAGCTAATTCTATTAATGTGGCACGCTTTCTTCCGCAAGCTTTCTATTACTTCTACGGTTATGCGCAACTTAAGAAATTGAATGTATCAAAGAATGTAGTTGTAAGTGTACCAAGTGGTAATTTCGGAAATATTACAGCAGGACTTTTTGGAAAGAGAATGGGGTTACCTATTTCCCGTTTCATTGCTGCAAACAATCGTAATGATATTTTCTATCAATATTTGCTTACTGGGAGATATATTCCTCGCCCTTCAATAGCAACATTGGCTAATGCCATGGATGTAGGCGATCCCAGTAATTTTGCTCGCGTTCTCGATTTATATCATCATTCTTACGAAGAAATTATTGCTGATATTTCTGGTGCAACTTATAATGATATTCAAATAAGGGAGACTGTTCAGTCGGTTTGGGCGAATTATCAATATTTACTTGACCCTCATGGTGCATGTGGATATCGTGCATTGGATGAAAATATTTCTTCTGATGAAGTCGGTTTCTTTATCGAGACAGCTCATCCAGCTAAATTTATTTCGACGATTGAACCAATCATTGGTGAAAAGATAACAGTTCCTGAGCGATTACAGAATTTTATGTCGGGCAAGAAACGAAGTACTATTCTATCAGCTAATTATTCGGATTTTAAAGAATTTCTTCTCGGACAATGATTTATAAGAATCGCCCTCTTTTTTTCTCAAAAAAGAGGGCGACGAGGATCTCAAAAGTATTCTTCTGCAATTTGAGTTAATAGTCTAATAGTTAATTATGATAGATCAAATGAATCAACCATCTCACTAATTTATATCTCACGATATCTATATAACGACTCGGTGATTTGGTAAGATTCCTCTTTCTCTTTTCCTTCTTTCGTTTTATGCGCATATTGTCATCTTGTGAAGAAACTTCTTCAATACTTGTTCTCCATTCTGATATTTGTTGCTGTGCGTCAAAATAAGAAATTTCTTTTTTTAGTTTGTCGTTTCCCATGCCGATAATTTAGTCGGTTTTATTTGATTACAAAGTTAATTTCTAATCATATTCCTTAATAGGATTTATTGAGCAAGATATAGAACTTACTGCGCATTTTTCTCAGATATATTTGACCTATGTGCGCATCACTAATTTGTAAATGCTTGGTTAGTAAATAATTCATAAGTCAAATGAGTAGCTTAAGTAGATATGTGTGCATAAAAATAAAGGCTGAAAATTATAATGAATAATGATGGTATTTATCATTTATTTATATATTTTTGTTTATTCTTTCCTCGTTATTGTGCTGCTCACTATTTACTGTTATTCGTATGGAACTAAAAAAGAAAATTCAGCAGTTTTTGATATTGATTTTCTTATTCCTGTTCGTAGCTTGTAGTAAGGTATCAAAATCAGACTTTTCTTCCGAAGAGAGGAAGTCGATGGATAGTGTTGTTTCGACTTATCATTCGGTAGATTCACTTATGGGTTTGCTTCAAAAATATTCTTCTTCTCATAATAAATTAGGCATTGTCATAGCATACCGGGCAATAGGAAAATTATACCGAGAAGAAAGTCGTTTCGACGACGCGATACGTTATCATCGCGAAGGGCTACGCGCTGCTATAAAATTGAATGATACTATAGAAATCATAAAAGCACTGAATAATATTGGAACTAATTACCGTCGTATAGGTGATCTAAATTCAGCTTCTTCGTTTCATTTCCAGGCATTGTCTTATAGTGAACATTATAGCGACAAAGATAGCTATGATGCAATGAAGAATCGGGTTGTTTCTCTTAACGGACTTGGCAACATTTATCTTACCCTTGAAAACTATGAAATGGCTGATTCTATTTTTCGGAAAGCACTGGCTGGTGAACAACATCTTCATAGTGCTTTAGGTCAGGCCATCAATTATGCTAATATTGGTGCTATTTTCGAGTCTAAAGGGGCAAGAGATTCTGCATGGATATATTATCAGCATTCGATGGAGATGAATCATCAGGCTAAATCCGATTTGGGCATATCACTATGTTATACGCACTTTGGCCAATTATATGAAAAAGAAAAGAAATGGGATGAAGCACTGGCTGAATACCATGCGGCATACGATTTAATGAGAAAAAATAGTGATAGTTGGCATGGGTTAGAATCCTGTATTGCATTGGCTCGTGTAAATGTGATGAAAGGTGATCTCGCTAATGCCCAAGCATATTTAGATAAAGCTGAAGATATTTCTTTGAAGATTCATTCTTTGGAACATCTGGCAGATGTATACCATTTGCGTTATCTGTGCAGTAGAAAGAAAGGTAATTGCAAACAAGCTCTCGATTATTATTTGAAGAGTCAGGCATGCAATGACAGCATTATCAATGAAGAGAACAAAAATCATTTGCAGAATCTAAGAGTTAATTATTTAAGAGAGCAGAATCAACAGCAGTTGAACTCAGTACGTCAAGATTACCTTATTGAGAAGCATACAAAAAATCTTTTTATGATAAGTGCAATAGTAGTATTATTATTGGCCATCGTTATAGTATGCTTATTAAGTTATGCTCTTAAGATTCGTTTGAGAAGTCAGAGGCTTTCTCGCAATATAGAAGAAACAAGAAATAGCTTTTTTACCAATATCACCCATGAATTTCGTACTCCTCTTACCATTATATTGGGATTAGCCGAACAACTGATAAAAGGAGAGAAGACATTTCCCGATGAACAATTAGGGAAAATGATACATCGGCAAGGAAGTAATTTGCTAGATTTAGTAAATCAACTGCTCGATATATCGAAAGTCCGTTCGGCAATTGCCAGCCCTGATTGGCATAAAGGTGATGTCGTAGCTTATTTGCGTATGATGATTGAGACATATCAGGTATATGCGGAACAAAAGCTTATACAACTCGTTTTTAAGTCTGCTGATGTTCATATCGAAATGGATTTTGTACCTGAATATTTGGGTAAGATAGTACGCAACTTATTATCGAATTCTTTAAAGTTTACACCTCGAGGGGGTAAGATTATTGTGACGATATGTGCTTCCAATAATGAGTTTTCATTAACGATTGCGGATAATGGAGTAGGTATTGATTCTACAGATATTCCACATATTTTTGATGCCTTTTATCAAGGTAAAGGTTCATCTGAGACGATAGGCACAGGAGTAGGCTTGTCTCTTGTTAAGCAGATGGCAGATATACTAGAAGGTAATGTAAAGGTTGAAAGTGCACTAGGGAAAGGTACTATTTTTACAGTCACATTACCTATTCATCATCGGGAGGACATACTTAAGCAATGGGAGCCAAAGGATGAAACAGAGAAGCCTTTGACAAAAGATGAAGACGATACTTCTTTAGCTGTAGAATGCAGTGAGTCGACAGACGATAATGCGATTCATATACTCGTCATTGAAGATAATTCTGACGTTGCTCTGTATATTGGGTCGCTTCTAGAAAAAGATTATGAACTATGCTTTGCTCGAAATGGACAAGAAGGCTTCGATAAGGCGAATGAGTTAATGCCCGACCTTATATTAACTGATTTGATGATGCCTGGCATGGATGGATATGAACTATGTCGCAAGATTCGCTCTTCAGAGACATTAAATCATATTCCTATCATCATAATTACAGCTAGGACAGAAGATAAGGATCGAGTGCTAGGATTGGAAGTTGGTGCTGATGCTTATCTGCAAAAGCCTTTCAATGCCGATGAATTGCGTATCCGTGTATCGAGGTTATTGGAACAGCGGCGGCTACTTCGCGAGAAATATACACGAGCTATGTTTGAGAATAACCGGGAACAGATAAAACTGTCTGTCAACGATCAAAACTTTATTAATCATCTTACTGATATCATTTATGCGTATATGGTTAATTTTGATTTTAATTCGGAGAAACTAGCCGACAAGATGTGCATGAGCATATCTCAGTTGAATCGTAAGACGAAAGCCATAACGGGAGTTAGTACTAATGTTTACGTGATGCAGATGAGGATGGAGAAGGCAAAGAAATTGTTGATGAATACAGATTCTCCTATCAGTGATATTGCTTTCAAATGTGGCTTTTCTGATTCAGGCTATTTTTCGCGTTCGTTTAAAGAAATGTATAAACAAACCCCATCTCAGTTCCGTAAAAAACCTAATTAGAAACCGTCATTGTTCGGCGAGTACGTTTGTATATCCATATAAAAGCAGGGATAAGGAATAGATCAGCAGCTATCCAAGCTGTCGGGTCACCAAAGCAAACTCCAATATATCCAAATATAGGAACTATAAAGATACTTACTAATATACGGGCTATCATTTCGGATACACCTGAAAAAATGGCTAAGTTTGTGTAGCCCATCCCTTGTATCGTATACCGGAAGATGCAAAGAGTGCCCAAAATCGGGAAGAAAGATACAGATACGTGAAGGAATAAGGCTGTATTATCAAGGATTGCAGTTTCGTTCGAGTCTACAAACATAAGTGCAAAAGTCCTTGCTCCAATAAATAATGTCGCAAACATGAACACAGAATAAATAATCATCATTAAACCTGCTGATTTGATTCCTTGTTTTATTCTCTCAGGCTTCCCGGCGCCATAATTCTGTCCACTATAAGTAGCCATTGCTATTCCTAGACTTTCAAGCGGTGTCATACAAAACATTTTGATGCGCATTGCTGCAGTAAAGGCAGCTACACATGCTGTTCCCAATGCATTGTTGGCACTTTGCAGCATAATACTGCCAATAGCGGTGATTGAAAATTGTAGGCCCATCGGCACACCTATATACAATAATGTACGTGCAAGTTTACTTTGATACTTCATCTCTTCTCGAGTACTCTTCAATATTTGAAACTTACGGTTCATATAAAAATAGCAGAGAATTGCAGATACTCCCTGCGAGAAGACCGTTGCGATGGCAGCTCCTGCAACACCCCAACCTAACACAAGAATACAGAAAAGGTCGAGAAAGATATTCAGAACAGTAGATAGCAATAAAAACCAGAAGGGAGTCTTGCTATCTCCTAATGCTCGAATAATACTCGATAGGAGGTTATAGAAAAAGGTAAATGGTATGCCGATGAAAGTAATGAGAAGGTATAGATAAGCTCCGTGAAAAATGTTTTGTGGGGTACGCATCATCGAAAGGATGTTGCCACATAGCAGACTTGTTATTATAGCGAGCACAATTGAAATGGCAATTGATATCTGAAGACTCACAGCAACGTATCTGCGCATAGTAGAATAGTCTCTTGCACCAAACTTTTGTGCTATTGGTATGCCAAAGCCTCCGCAACAGCCATTGCAGAAACCAAGTATCAGAAAAATGACAGAACTGCTAGCACCTACTGAAGCCAAAGCATTAATGCCTAAGAATTTGCCGACGATGGCAGCATCAACCAGTGAATAAGTCTGCTGTAAAAGATTACCAAGCAACAAAGGAACTGCAAAATTGAAAATTTGCGGTAGCGGACGACCCGATGTCATTTCATTTGTTGATGCCATCTATATTGAAAACTATTAATGTTATTCCCGAAAAATGATCTAAAAGATAATTTATATCACTTTAATTTATGGGGCAAAGATACAATATTTATCTTTCATCAACATTAATGGGACAGTGAATAATTCTTTCAAAAAGTATATCTTAATAAAATATGCTTTATCTTTGGACCGTTTTTTGGATTAGATATTTTGTATACTGCTTACACTATAGATACGGATGAACGAGAACTTATAAGCGGATTGAAGCACAATTCGCAGAAAGCTTTTAATTGTATATATCAAATATATGCAAAGAGATTATATGCATATTGCTTGCAATATACTAAGATATCTGAAGATGCTGAGGAGATAGTACAAGATGTTTTCGTTAAACTATGGACTAATAGAAATAATATCAAACAGGAAGATTCATTGCAGGCTTTATTGTTTATAATGTCTAAACACCGACTAATTAATGCATATCGTTCCCGTATTAATTCTCCTGTTTATGAAGATTATGTTAATTACGAAGAGAAGTTATCTGTTGGTAATGGGTATTCTTCTCTTGAGTATGAAGATTTCGTTCACTACTTACAAAAAGAACTTAATAAATTGCCTTCTACACAAAAGAAAGTTATCATCATGTCTAAAATACAGCAATTAAGTAATAAAGAAATAGCTGATGAACTTTCTTTGAGTGAGCAAACTGTAAAGAATCAATTGTCGTTAGGACTGAAAGTGCTACGTGAAAGTTTATTGAAAGCCTTTCCTCTATTATGGCTGTTGTTTTTTGTTAAATGAACCCGTTGGCGGAATTAAAATTTGAGATATTTTATGTTTAAAAAGTTGCACATGTCATTGATTATTAGTATATTAGAGGTGACAAAACTTTTAATATACAACCAACGTATGCACAACTTATATGCAATATTCGTAAAAATTCTTGAGATATGCAAGCAAAATGCCGGAAATCTAGTCAATGAATCAGGAAACATCAAGCGAAGAGGTGTTGTTCCGAAGTTCTCTGATTTGGAGGTGATAGCTCTTAGTCTTACCGCAGAGACTCTAAGCATAGATAGTGAGAATTGTCTTTTCAGTAGACTCAAGGAATATAGGACCTCATTTCCCAACATGATATCAAGAAGGCAGTTTAATGACCGTCGTAAATCTACAAGTCATCTTTGCGAAAAGATAAGAAAACGGATAGCCGATATTATTGATGGTGGTGAAGATTGCTTTTGTATTGACTCTAAACCAATTGAAGTCTGCCGTGTATCAAGAGGAAAGCGTTGTAAAATGGGCCATAAGAATTATTCAGCAGCTCCAAGCTTTGGTTATTGTGCCTCCCAAGGTGTTTATTATTATGGCTATAAGCTGCACGCTCTGTGTGGATTAAGTGGTGTCATTCATTCCTATGACCTGACCCGGGCCAGTGTTCATGATATCAATTATCTTCATGACGTAAAGTTGGAATATCATGACTGTAGCATATTTGGAGACAGAGGATACATCGGAAAAGAAATTCAGTTAGACCTCTTTGAAACTGCCAATATAAAACTCGAATGCCCATATAGATTGAATCAAAAAGACTGGAAGCCACAATTTATCCCATTTGCCAAAGCACGAAAAAGAATTGAAACGGTTTTTTCTCAGCTTACTGATCAGTTTATGCTTATAAGAAATTATGCCAAAGATACAGAAGGATTGTTTGCAAGAATTATAGGCAAAATCAGTGCATTTACAATTCTGCAATATATTAACAAGATAAATAATAATCCCATTGGAAGAGTTAAATATGCACTAAGTTAATTCCGCCAACGGGTTAAATGATTATTTATTTAGGTACAATGTTTTATTCTTAATGTCTCTTTTAATATATGATGGATTTAGATTTAAAATATAGAACGAGTAGGTTGACTCCTGAGGAACTAATGGCATATCGGAAGGAAGTGAATACGATGTCTGATGAGCAATTAGAATCTATCATGTTAAAGACTTGGGAAGGAGAAAACATTGACGTTTCAAAGGTTGAAGATTTTTCTTTTCAAAAAATGAAGAAAAATATCGACGAAAGAATAGGTTTTACATCTTCACATCGTTTATGGATAAGGGTTATTCAAATGGCAGCGGCTGTTTTATTGCCGATATTTATTATCTCAACCCTATATTTATATAAAGAGAGCAGTCAGTTATCATCAGAAGAAATGAAAGTTTCAACAGGGGTTGGTGAACGTGCCAATATTACATTGCCCGACGGTACTAAAGTTGCTTTAAATGCAGAGTCCGAATTGACTTACGTTCCTAAAATTTATAATAAGAAGGAGAGAAAGATACATTTTGATGGTGAGGGCTATTTCCAAGTGTCGAAAGATAAAGATCGTCCTTTCTTTATTCATGCAAAAGGTTTGCAAGTCATGGTTTTAGGAACAAAATTCAATTTGTTAGTTCGTAAGCATGAGGCTACTGCCGAGCTGACATTAGATGAAGGGAAAGTCTCTTTCTCCTCTCTACTTACAAAGAAATCGGAAATACTAACTCCAAATCAAAAAGCAATATTAGATCAAAACACAGGGAACATTACTGTGATTAAATTGAAGGATACACAGATAGTAACATCATGGATGCGTAAAGAACTTATTTTCCGAAATGAGCCTCTTCTATCTGTAATCAAAACGATAGAAAAAAATTATAAGGTCAAAATGAGGTTAAAAGAAGGATATTATTTATCAGATCTTTTTACTGGCACTTTAACATCATCAGATATAAATGAAGATTTAGAGATATTGGAGAAGTCTTATCATTTTAAGGTTGTTATGGATGGAGAAACTATTGTGATAATACCGGGGCATCAGTAGTAAACTGAGAACTAAGATATAGCCATCTCAATAATAAGAGATGGCTTTTTTATGTTTAAAAACACTAAATATTTTCGGTACTTTTCATAAAAGCATATGTCTTTCTCATTGAAGACTTACCAAAAGTCTATTTAGTTAACTTTAATAATTAAGCATTATGAGTAAAATTCTTCGAGCAAGGCATTTTTTATTATTAACGTTGCTCTCTTTTTCCCTTTGTACTAATCTATGTGCACAAGAGAAAACTATAACAGCTAATTTTAAAAATGCTACTCTTAAGCAAGTGTTCAATTCGATAGAAAAACAAACGAGCTATCGTTTCTCTTATCGAAATGCTGTGATAGACAATCGTAGAGATATTACGATTTCAATGTCACATGCCTCAGTCGTTTCTGTCCTTAACGAAGCATTAAGGAATAGGAATTTAGATTATGTTATTGTATCGTCTAGATCTATTGTCATTTCGGATAGGCAAAGGTCAATGATTGAGCAGAGACATGATGGTGTGAATCAGAAAGTTTCGGGCGTAGTAAAAGATGTTTCAGGAGAACCTATCATTGGAGCGTCTGTAATTGAAAAAGGAGTTTCGAATAATGGTACAATAACAAATACAAATGGAGAGTTTACATTATCTGTCAAGAGCAATGCAATACTTGAGATTTCATATATTGGCTATGTTAGTCAAACGGTGAAAGCATATCCAGGGAAAATAATAGTGATAAAGTTAGAAGAGGCTACTAAAAATTTAAATGAAGTAGTAGTAGTTGGTTATGGAAAGCAAAAATTATCAACTGTAACAGGTTCGGTCGCTCAGATTAAATCTGATAAATTGACTGTAGCTCCAATAGCAAATGTTACTAACATGTTGGGTGGCCAATTACCAGGTCTGATATCAAAACAAACTTCAGGTATCCCTGGATCTGATGATGCTAGTTTAAGCATTAGAGGATTTGGTAGTCCATTAGTTATTGTAGATGGTATTGAAAGTAGTTTCAACAATATTGATGCAAATGAAATAGAATCTATATCGATCTTGAAGGATGGTGCAGCCTCTATATATGGTGCAAGAGCTGGTAATGGTGTCATATTAGTAACAACAAAACGTGGTACCTCTACAAAACCTACGATTACTGTGAATACATCATATACATTGCAAGGATGTACAAAGGTATTGAAACCGGGAAGTTCTGCTCAGCGTGCAGCATGGGAAAGAGAATCCTGGTTAAATGCAGGGAAAGATCCTAGTACAGTTCCATATTCAGAAGAAGATATTCAAAAATATGAAGATGGAACTGACCCCAATTATTTGAATACAGATTGGTACGATGCAGTAATTCGCAAGTGGTCACCACAGCAAAATCATAATGTCTCAATTCAAGGTGGAAATGATTTTTTGAAATATTATGGATACTTCGGTTACAATGATCAAGAAACAATTATAAAACACGCTGGTGGGCAATATGAAAGATATAATTTCCAATCTAATGTGGATGCAAAATTGTCGAATCGTATAACCGCAACTTTTGATATGATGTATGTAAAAGAACATCGTCATTTTGCTGCTGGGGCTGACGGATTCTCAAGTAATAATAATTTCTGGGGAGACTTAATATACGGTGCTGATCCACGCCATCCTTTGACTTTGCCAGATGAATCCAAATTGTCTTATGCAGGAATTACCTATGGTAGTCCAGTTTTTGCCACTAATGCAAATCTTTGTGGCTACAGAGATAATACAGATAATCTAACTCAAGTAAAGGGTGGTTTGCAATATGATTTCAAATATATTCAAGGTTTGAATGCAAAAGCTGTCGTTATTTATAGAAATACTAATGATAACTATAATATGTTTAGGAAACAAGAGAAATTTTATACTTATAATAATGAAACCCAAACATATACTTATGCAAGAAGTTCACAGGATCCTAAGACATTATCGTTAAGTAATTCATTGGCATGGCTGTTTACACAACAGTATTCATTGAATTATGATAGGACATTTGATAATAAACATCATATAACGGGGTTATTTATGTTTGAATCGATAGATTCGAAGAACCGTTATTTTGATACTTCTCGTAGTGGTTTCGTCTCGACTGCTCTTGGCGAATTATTCGCAGGTGATGCATCAACAGCCTCAAACAACTCATCAACCTATGAAGAAGGGCGTGCTAGTTGGATTGGTAGGTTGAATTATAGTTATATGGATCGTTATTTAATTGAGACAATTTTAAGAGCTGATGCTTCTTCCAAATTTGATAAAGATCATCGTTGGGGATACTTTCCTAGTGTCTCATTGGGTTGGGTAATATCTGAAGAGTCATTCATGAAAAGTTTTAATTTTATTGACAATTTGAAATTACGTTTAAGTTATGGTAAATCAGGCTATGATGGCGTCGGGGCATTTAAATACTTGACAGGTTATGGGTTTGACGGTACTTATACTATTGGTGATAATCTTGTGTCAGGACTTTATCCAACGGGCCTTGCGAATCCTACCTTGACATGGGAGAAAATGACAATATATAATGCGGGATTAGATTTCTCCTTATATAATCATAATTTATATGGTGCTTTAGATTTCTTCTACCGAAAGAGAAGAGGTATCCCTGGAAGCCGTGTAGGCTCAATACCTTCAACATTTGGTGCCGAATTACCTCAAGAGAATATTAATAGCATTAACACGAAGGGTTTTGAATTGAAACTTGGAACAACAGGGAAATGGAATGATTTAATTTATGACATTTCAGGTAATATTTCTTGGTCTAGAGCTAAATGGGGGCATTATGAAGAGGCCGATTATGCTGACGAAGATCAACTTAGATTATATAAAGCATCTGGTAGATACACCGATCGCCGAATTGGATATGTCGCAGATGGGCTATTTACAAGTCAGGATGAGATTAATTCTTTAAGCTATACTTTTGATGTTTTGAATAATAATAATTCATCGCTTCGCCCAGGAGATGTTAAGTACAAGGATTTGAATGGAGATAATAAATTGAATTGGCGAGATGAAAAAGAGATAGGAAAGGGGGCAATGCCTCATTGGATGTATGGATTTAATTGTTATTTAAATTATAAAGGATTTGATTTATCTGCTTTGTTTCAAGGTGCTTTTGATTATACAACTTATATAGATTTTGAGACATATCCATCTACTGAGTTAAAGTATAGATATCGGTGGACTGAAAAGGTTAATAGTGCACATTCTTTAGTTCCGCGTCCAGGAGGATCTACATCAACCAATTGGTTGTATTCAGATTATAGAAATCATAATACATCTTATCTACGTTTGAAAAACATGTCTATTGGTTATGATGTACCTAAATTGTTATTGACAAAAATAGGAATAGAGAAAGTTAGGTTATATGTAGCAGGTACAAATATATTTACGATATCTTCTCTTCATAAATATGGTGTTGATCCTGAGATGCCTGAAGGTTACGGAGTAGGATTCTATTATCCGCAACAGCATACGATAAGTTTTGGTTGTAATCTTACTTTTTAATTTGTGAACATTATGAAAAAGATTTTATATTTTATAATAGGAACATTCGTTCCAATGATGATGACATCATGTTATGATTCTTTAGATAAACAACCTTATGATCAGTATACTGATGCTGTCGTTTGGAATGATCCTGAATTGTTGGATTCTTATCTAGCGGAATTATACGATTGTACGCCTGTGATGGTGAATGATGCTACTTGTTTAATGAATACATGGAGTGGCGCTCCAATGGATAGAGACAACACGAACTTTAGTTACCTTATGGGTAATAGCGAACAAATGGAAGGTCCTGTGTTGACGATGGAAGTATCGGATGAGACTAAGTATAATATGGGTGGACAATTTAACCTTACTTCTACTAAGTCTTGGGGAATACAATCAGATGGGGGTATAATGGAATGGTGGGGGAATGCATATTACACTATTCGTAATTTGAATGATTTTATAGCTCGAGGTGCGAAATCTACAATAACTAATGCAGCAGTTCGTGTTGCGGAAGCTCGTTTTTTAAGAGCCTTTTGCTATTTTGCGATGGTGAAACGTTATGGTGGTGTTCCATTGATAACAGAAGTATCTCAACTTAATTCTGATTCTACAGTTTTATATCCGAAGCGGAATTCTGAGCAAGAAGTATATGATTTTGTTCTAAAAGAAACCGATGAAATTTCTAAAATATTACCAGGAACTGCTGATGACTATGGTCGTGCAACAAAGTGGGCAGCATTAGCATTAAGAAGTCGTGCAGCTCTGTATGCAGGGAGTATTGCTCAATATGGAACAGTGCAATTAGATGGTTTGTTAGGAATACCTTCGAGTGATGCATCAAAGTATTATCAAATATGTTATGATGCATGTAAGGAGATTATCAGCGGTGGACAATTTTCATTATATAATTCTGAATCTGATAAGGTGGAGAATTTCAAAAATATATTCCTGAAAAAGAAAAATTGTGAAATTATTTTAGCTAAACAACATACAGGTAAAGGATTTATGGATGGAGGTTCTAATAGATGGTCGTGGGATATGGTTGAGTGCCCTCGTCCTAATGTATGGGGAATAGGAAACTATAATGGCGTTTATTTGGAAATGGCTGAAGAATTTGAACATAAAGACGGTACTCCTGGAACACTTGACCAAGCTGTTGTAGAAAGTAAACCATGGACAATGGAAGAATTGTGGGGAGACAAAGATCCTCGTTTTGCAGCTTCTGTTTGGACCAATGGTACGGGTTGGCCAGGTGCTACTGGTGGTGTATTAGGAAGCAATACTATTGATATGCATAACGGTATTCTTTCGTCTGGTGGTACACTTATTGATGGCCGGTTTGATTCTTACAAAGGTGTTGCTGCCGTAGGTGACCAATTGACTCGTTTTAGAGAGTTGAATTGTATTTGCTCTGGTTTTGGTGTAATGAAGTATCTGGATAAAACAGCCAATAATATGAGTTGGTTCTGTGAATCTACTACTGATTATCAAATCTTTCGTTATGCAGAAATCTTGTTGAATTATGCAGAAGCTGCTTTCGAATTAAATAAGACGGCTGATGCGCTTAATGCAATCAATCAGATTCGTAGTAGAGCTGGAATAGCTAATTTGACAACTATTACTCGAGATAAGATTCGTCATGAGAGGAAAGTAGAGTTAGCATTTGAGAATCATCGTTATTGGGACTTAAGGCGTTGGAGAACAGCTGCGACTGAACTTACCAAGCCTAACGGATATACGGGTCTACGTTATATCTATGACTCAACTACTGGGAAATATTATTTGAAATTTATCACTAATGTCGACGGTCAGGAAGGTACTCCTAAGTTCCCGGTTAAGAACTATTACTTCCCAATTACGAAGTCGCGTATTGCAGCTAATCATAACTTGGTAGAAAATCCGGGGTATGAATAATTATTATTTTAAATTTGTTATTTGTGTTTCATCTTTTGAGATAATAGATGTGTAGAGAAAAGGGGATGCATCTTATAATTGATGCATTCCCTTTCATAAATTGATTATTTCTGAACAACATGACGGTAAGATATTATTATATATTTGTTATTCTTCTATTGGCTGCTTGTAGTGGTGGAAGTTCTTCTACTTCGGGAGAAGACAAAAAAGATACTATCCCTTCGACTACTGCCGCAAAAGAACTTACAGTAGGTGTCTCAACGGGAGTTACTTTGCGTTCTATAGGTGTTGAACTTGATCCACACTTTTTCTCTCAGAATTTGCCTCTAAACAATGGAGCAAAGACTGAAGATTGGGACAATATTGTCGTTAAGCGTGTGAAACTAATGGGCATTCAAAGTTTTCGAGTAATGGTACTCCCTAGTTGGTATGAACCAGCAAACGATAATGATGACCCTAATACAATTAATTGGGGTGGCTTTACTTTTAATTCTACTGAAATGCAATCACTATATAAAGTATTGGATTTGGCAGAATCACAAAAGATACAAGTAACTTTAAATCTTTGGGGCGCTCCTAGGGGGAATTTTTTAGCAGGGAGTTTGTCTAATGATTGGGTCGTATTCCCTCAGAATATTGATGAATGGTGTGAGAATTTTTCTGCACTAATACAATATTTGATTAATACGAAGAAGTACACTTGTATAAAAGAAATTACTCCTCTCAATGAACCGAATAGTTTTTCTAATTCTTCTTTGGATTATGCCAACATGTGTAAGACTTTACATAATCGCTTCAGCAAAGACGGCATACGTGATAGAGTAAGTTTTGATCTGTCGGATAACACGGACCAAGGTGGTTCTCATACTTATTTGACAGATTGCGTAAGTTACTTGAAAGATGTTGCAGATGTTTATAATAGTCATACTTACATATTCGGCTATAATACTGTTAACTCTACCATTTCCAATTGGGAAAGTCTGAATCATCAATTGACAAAATCGGCTTCTAAAAATCATTTTGTTGGAGAGTTCGGTAGTGACCAATGCGTAGGTTCATCTCGACAAACAGATATTAATCTATATGAACGTGGCATACTGATGACACGTATTGTGATTAATCTTTTAAATGGTGGCGCTAGTGGAGTTAACTATTGGCAATTATTTGATCAGTATTATTCGAAGACTGATCCATATTCTGCAATGCAGCAACTTGGTCTTTGGAAATACGTAAAGAAGGTATATTCATCAGAAACATATTATTCAAGCATTAAGAGTGACTATGAAGTCCGTCCACAATATTATGCTTATTCTCTACTTACTAGATTCTTGCGTTCGGGAGCTGAAATTCATCCGATCCCTACGGGAGAAGATTATTTCGCTGGGACAGCAGTGAAGAATTCGGATGGTAAGTGGGTGTATGTGTTTGCAAATCCTACCAGTAAAGAAAAGAAAATCAGTTTAACAAATGGGCGGGGAAATGCGACTGGTACCTATCAAGTTTACAGGTATGTGAAGGGTGAATTACCTACAACAGATGAGATGATAAATTCTGCAAGTCAAACAGTAAGTGTGACTGACAAGCTAACTTATACTGTTCCTGCTTTATCTACTGTCCTTCTGAAACAGAATTGAGAATCCTCAGCGTTTCACTTTCACTAGGATAGGGCGGTGATCGGAGGCAGTAGGCTCATCGATCGTCTCATGATGCAGTACCTTTCCCTTGAAATCCTTTGCCCATATAAAGTCGATGGTCTCTTTGGGATTATCGGCAGGGTAGGTGTGCTGTGCCGTGTCAGACAGACATTCTAACGATTTAGCAAGATAATTATAAGTCGCTGAATAAGGCTTGTCGTTGAAATCACCGCCGATAAATACGGGCTTGTCCAATTTAGAAATAATCGATACGATAATTTTGGCAGACTCAAGTCGATCGTCATCGGTAAGCGACAGATGCGTACATCCTGCATAATACGATTTGAATTCGGCAAGCAAGAAAGCTCTTCCTTCTTCTCTTCCAGGCAACTTTATTTTACGGACAGATATAGGCCGTTCTTTACTCAGCAGAGCGATACCATATTTTCCACCCGCATAATTGATGGTCGCACCGTATTGCGCATACATTTTAGTCATATCACCCAATACTTTCGCCTCATCAAGCGGAGTGCGCTTATTCATACTGTCCAACTCCTGGAGGAAAACTACATCGGCACGATGCCCTTTGATAATCTGAGAAATCCGTTGGAGTGTCGACGTACTGCCATCGGCAGCCTTACCGTGCTGGATGTTGTACGAGATAAACGAAAGATTTGTTTGGCATGCACTGCAAGCAAGTATGATACATAAACTGAATATTATCTTTTTCATTTTTCGATATCGTTTAATAAGTTTTCCACAAGATGGGTTCAAAGTTAATAAAATAATCCTTATCGTCAGATGTTTGTATCGTTATCAATGCCTATCTTTATCCCCATAAATTTATCGTGTCACATTCGTCACGCGTGCGCGTCACGAATGTATTACACATGCGTCACGAGTGTGACGCGCATGCAATACAGATGTGACACGATAGAATGATTATTATATAAATATAAAAGAATCTTATTTTTATGGGAGAAATTAATTATGATGTCTACGAAACACCGCACGTAGAAGGTAGAAAGACAACGTACCACGTACGCGTTACTAACTCTGAACTGATAGATTTTGAGGCAGTGAAAAGACATATTGCCGAGAGCTCGACCGCCTCTACCGGTGATGTCGCGCTGGTAGTAGAACAACTGTCTAAGTTTATCGCTAAGGAGATAGGAAAGGGCAATAGGGTACATATCGACGGAATCGGCTATTTCTCTATCGGTATCGAAACCGATGCGACCGATGAGGCTAAGACAATCAATGCCACCAGGGTGCGGGTACGCGGCCCGAAATACCGCCCCGACAAGACACTTTGTCGTGAACTCACAGACATTTCTTTTGTACGTACGCCGATGAAGAAACATTCGGCATTAACCACTGATAGTGAAAGGCAGTATATCTTGAAAGATTATTTCAGCTCTCACCCCGTTATCAACCGTGCAGAATTTCAGCAACTGCTGGGCATGACAAAAGAGAAAGCGCTGCGTATTCTCCGTGAATACTGTCAGCAGCCCGATGCTGTTCTTATCAAAGACGGGTCGAGAAATTCGCCATACTACTTGCCGAACTACAGTTCTCCTTTTTGGAAATAGAGCCGGGCTCTCACGATAGTGTTTATTGATTTCGACAATAAGGCATGTAAAATCCGAAAAATAGTAATAATAGTTTTAGATTAATTCCGTATTTTTACGGCAAACAGAAAGAAATATATGATGAAAAAGTTCAGTTTATTGGTGTCTTTAATAGCTTTCATGCTGTTCACAACGAATTGTCTAGCCGGAAACGGCCGCACACATAATGCCCGTTGGACCGAAACAAAGGCACTGGAGTGGTATGCACATCAGCCCTGGATGGCAGGTTGTAATTATATTCCTGCTACAGCGATCAATCAAATCGAGATGTGGCATAAGAATACTTTTGATCCGAAACAGATTGACAAGGAACTGACTTGGGCAGAAGGTCTCGGCTTTAACACATTGCGCGTATTTCTTAGCAGTGTGGTTTGGAAGAATGATGCACAAGGTTTTAAGAATAGAATGAATGAGTTCTTGACGATTTGTAACCGACATGGCATCCGTCCGTTGTTTGTCTTCTTCGACGACTGCTGGAACAAAGAGTCTACATACGGCAAACAACCCGATCCTAAACCTGGTATTCATAACTCAGGATGGGTACAAGATCCTTCTTTCAGCTTACGTGCCGATACAACAAAGCTATATCCCGTTCTGAAGAGTTATGTTCAGGATATCCTGACTACCTTTGGTAAAGATAAGAGAGTACTGTTGTGGGACTTGTATAATGAGCCTGGAAACAGCGGCTACGGCATTTCGTCGCTGCCATTACTTCGTAAGGTTTTCCAATGGGCAAGAGAGTGTCATCCTTCACAGCCCATTACGTCGGGAATATGGTATTACGATGTCCCTGCCCTAAATGCCTTTCAATTGACTCATTCGGACGTGATATCTTATCATTGTTACAACGATGAAAAGGAACATGGAGCGTTGATAAAGTTCTTGAAGATGCTGAACCGCCCATTGGTTTGTACGGAATATATGGCTCGTAAGAATAACAGTCGTTTCGAGAATATCATGCCGTTGCTGAAAAAGGAAAAGGTAGTTGCCATCAATTGGGGCTTTGTATCGGGCAAAACCAATACTATCTTCGCTTGGGATACTCCTTTACCTAATGTGAAAGAGCCTGCTTTGTGGTTCCACGATATCTTCCGCCAAGATGGCACACCATTCGATAAAAAAGAAGTGGAGTTAATCAAGAGTTTGACGCGTCGTTAGTACGCCATGAATACAAGATAGTAGCCGTCGGCAGCAGACAGAGTGATGTTGTCGTCGGTTGCTTCGTTTAAAGTCCCTTGCCACCAGTTATTAAGTTCGGATAACGGATAGACCAGATGCTCGGAATGGAAATGAACGGCTCCGAAGTTAAAGATGGAAATCTGCTGCCCTTTATACGATTTGATGCCAACTTCACCACGACAGGGAATGAATGTTCCGTAGTCGGTGGCCATCATGGCAAATATACCCGCACGATAGTAATCGATAAGGAGACTGATATTGCCTAGTGTGTGGTCTTCTCGTTTGCCTGTCCCTCCCAGAATGACAATCTTGTCTTTCTGCAGTGAGTGAAGATATCGTATGGCCTTGGTCTGGTCGTTCGTTTCTTGTTCAGAGATACGGTGCAGTATCTCGGCGTAGCTTTCAGCATTCTCAGGAGAAATAGAGTCGCAATCGCCGATAATCACATCGGGCTTCTTCCAATATGAGAGGAGATTATCAGCAGCACCGTCGCAGCATACAAGGTATGGCGCTTCGTCCAGCCATCGAAGAGCCTTCGGATGACTGGGAAATTCACCGTTGTCGATAACTACGGCATCGGGAGTAAAATCTGCTGGTACGAAGATATTGTCATTTTCCACTTGTCTCTCCCTCTTTCATTAATTTCACCCATTTGTAATAGCCAAAGATAGCTATTATTGTGTATAATCCGTACAATGCCGAGGTAAAATACAAATCTTTGTAGATGTACAAGCCGCAGCTCACGGCATCAACAGCTATCCATGCTAACCATTGTTCTGCATATTTTTGAGCCAGCATCCACATGGCGATGATGCTGAGAGCAGTAATAAAGCTGTCGCCGACGGGTACATTACTGTTGGTATACATTATCAAAAACAAACCGATGAGCCACCAGATAGTAATGAATATAAGCGTAACTACCATATATGCTTTCATCGGCATGTGTGTGATTGGGAGATCTTGTTTCCCTTCTTTCTTGTCCTTCTTGAAACCGTATTTCCAAACAATATATCCGTAGATGGCGGCCAGTAGATAATAGATGTTGATGCCGAAATCGGCATACAGACCTGCTTTGTAATATACAACAAGATAGATAGCAGGCATGATGATGCCCACTATCCAAAGATGTATGCTTGCCTTATATTCTAGCCAAAGGTAGATAAGGCCGACTATTGTACCGAGTATTTCTAAATAATTCATTAAAGTGCTATTGATACATGCGCTAAGAAGTTAGTCGGCGCCTGTGCCGAGTAAACAGAATAAGAGTCGTAGTAACTGTCTTGGTATGCTGTTACGCCACCTTTACCGTTGCTCTTGAATTGAGTGTTGGCAGCACCGTTACTTTCATATTTCTCATTGAAGAGGTTGTAGATGGTTACACCGACAGTTACCGATTTTACGTGCGGCATTTTGAAAGTGTAAGAGAGGTTCAAGTTGTTCACAAAGTATGAATCCAACATCAGACTGATATTTTCATTGTCTTCTACGTATGATTTGCAATTTGTATTGGTCATGTATTGTTTGCTGATATACTGACTTTGCAAAGAAACAGACAGACGTTTGTAATTGTACGAAAGGATGTTGTTGAAGATTACATCCGGTGAATAGGCGAGATGGGTGTTACCGAGATTGATGTTTTCCTGGGTGTCGTCTAGTTCAACATACCAGTTCTTGGCTCTGTTACGACTGAATGTGGCGTTTGCATCCCAACGAAAAGATTTGCATGGTTGCAGAGCCGCAGATAATTCTATTCCTTCACGATAGCTCTTGCCGACGTTCCTGGCGATGAGTTCCCCAATGGCATTTTGCTGTCCGGTCAGTACAAGCTGGTCTTTATAATGCATATAATACAGATTCGCACTTGCCGAGAACAGGGTACTCGAGTATTTATATCCGCCTTCCCAATCGTATAAACATTCTGCTTTCGGACGGTCCGTCAGGTTATCCTCAAAGTCATTGCGGGTAGGTTCTTTATGTGCTACTGCAAACGATGCGTAAGCAGTGTGGTTAGGATTGATTGTCCAGTACAAACCTGCCTTGGGATTGAAAAAGTTGAAATGAGTGTGTATGTCGTAGCTTATCTGCTTTTTGTTGTCGTCGAAAGCATCTGTCGGACCTGTCATCTTATAGTCAACACGCCGATATTGTAAATCTACGAAGGCATTGATACCATGTACTAATTCGTAGTTCATTTTGGCATACAGATTACCGTCTCTTTTATTTGCATCATTGTCATAATATTTATGATTCGGGTCGATGCTGCCTTCAAAATTTCTTACCCATATCACATGTCCGTAATGACTACCATCATATTTGTTCCAACCTCCTCCGAACGAAGCATCTATTTTGTCATTGTTATAATTCAGTGAGAATACGGTTCCGTAGAAGTCGTTATTCATGAGTTTTCTCCTGATCAAGTCACTCTTAGCCCCCAGTGAAGAGGTAAGCAGGTACTTATATAATTTCTCGCCCGCATGCTCGCTGCCGTCTTTATATTGTTCATAATAGCCGAAGCCATGGGTATAGTGCAATGCTACATTCAGATAGAATTGAGGGGTTAGTAGCTGGTTCAGCAACAGTTGATAGTGCTGCTGGTGATAGTTGTCGATTTGGTTCTTGTAATATGCTGTATTCCCATTCGAACTGAGATACTCGCCACAAGGATTGTATGTCCGCCCATACTTTGCCATTTGTGCCTTCGAAGCATAATCCCATGCGTGGTAAGTCTGCTCCGTTCCATTAAATGTGATAAACTTCAGAACAGTATTATCTCCGAAGTATCCTCCTTGCATGAAATAAGAATTCAATTTTGAAAAGGCGCGGTCAATGTAACCATCGGAACCTATGTTGGATAAGCGACCTTCAAAAGCCCAATGGTTGTTGAGAAGTCCTGTGCCGAATTTGAAAGTTTCTTTATGGGTTCCATAAGATCCGAAACTGGCGTCGAAACCCCCGAATGGGAGCTTCGAGATATCTTCTGTCTGCATATTAATGGTAGCACCGAAGGAGCCGCTGCCGTTAGTCGATGTACCTACTCCACGTTGTACCTGAATGCTTCCTTGAGAAGAGGCGAAGTCGGGCATGTTCACCCAATACACATTATTGCTTTCGGCATCGTTGACAGGTATGCCATTAGTAGTGATATTGATTCGGGTCGGGTCTGTTCCACGGATATGAATGCCCGTATATCCGATACCTGCACCGGCATCAGAACTTGAGATAACGGAAGGAGTGAGCTGCAGAAGAAAAGGTATGTCCTGACCGAAGTTCTGTGCTTTGATGACCTTCTTGGAGATGTTAGAATAAGCTGTAGGCGTTTTTTGTGACGCACGAGTTGATACTACTTGCACTTCCTGCAAGTTAATGACTTTCATTGAGTCTACTTTTGTAGGGATATCTGCAAAAGCAACAGTTGCAACCGTTAGGCAGCAACCCATTAAAATAAATTTTTTCATCGATATAAATATTTCTCTACGCCGGCATTACCCGGTTCAGGTTATAAGGGTATGTTCTCAGCCCGTCATGTTAAGGCACCCCTAATGATTGAAATCGGTGCAAAATTATAGTATTGTCGTAACAATTGCAAGTTTAATTGGAATAATTACTTGCATTTTTCTATTCGTTGTTTCATCTCGCCCACGCCGGCTCCCGCTTTTAATGCGCGGAGATAGTCCTGTCGGGCCAAATCTTTTTTCTTTTGTTTCAAATGGATATCGCCTCTAAGTATAAATGCCTCAGCCGATTTAGCGTCAAGTGAAATGGAACGGTCTACATCAATCAGCGCCAAATCCGGTTCTAAAATGTCTACTTCAACATAGGCACGTGCTAAGTAGAAAGTGGCATTTGATGGATTCTCACTAATCAATGGATTCAGTATCTCCATCGCTTTTCGGAAATCTTTGGCTTTCTGTTCGAGCATGGCCAGTCCGAATCGTGCGTCGATATCGGTAGGACTCACACGGAGGATATGGTTGTAGTCTAAGCGGGCATTATTGTAATCATTCTGTTTCTTAAAGATAAAAGCGCGTAACAAAAGGGCCTCTTTATTGTCGGGCTCTATCTTCAGGATGGTATCATAGTCTTTCATTGCTTCACTATCAAAGCCTCTCTCAATGTATATCGCCGCTCTCTTTTGCAAAATAGAGCAAGAAGTGGGATCCATCTTAAGAGCAAATGTATACGAATCGGCAGCATCGGCGAGATGACCCATCTTCCGTTGTATCAAACCTAAGTTGCAATACAACAAAATATTTTGTTTATTCTCTGGCTCCATCTTTATGGCTTGCTTGAATAGTGTCTCTGCTTGAGGCAGACTGTCCTTTTCTGCGTAATCGATAGCCTTTTCTGCAATCTTCTGATACGATTGGGCAGAAAGTGGAATGGAGATACAACAGAGTATCAAGAAAAGTAGGTGTCTCATAATTGTTCGTTATTAATGAATTGTTCGGCCTCGACAAGTGTCTCAGGCTTTCCTATATCTAACAGATGCAGGTCCTTTTTCAGATAACCTGTTATATCAGTCTTCTGACAAGTATCCATATAGAAGTCGATGATAGAGAAAGCACCTTTCCACTGTTCGTCCATATATCGGTATATATCGGGAGAAAGAACATGGATTCCGTCAAAGGCATATTCCAAATAGTCGTTGTTGTAAGGAAGTCCTTTGGGCTTTATCTCAGAAGTCTTCTTGTTAATCCATCCACGCAGTTTCAATTGTTTATTGAACAGCAGATAACGAGAGGTTTTCCTCTCACTTACCAATAGAGTAGCAACACTTTTGTTTTGGAGGTGTGCATTGTAGAAGTCATTCAAGTCGACGTTCGACAGAATGTCAACGTTATGAATTAGAAAGGGTTCGGAACTCTTTTCAAAATAAGCCCTAGCTTTTTGAATTCCTCCACCTGTGTCGAGTAACATGTCTCGTTCATCTGATAAGTGAATGGTCACGCCGAAGTTGTTATTCAACCGGAGGAAATCGATGATTTGTTCACCGAAATGGTGGATATTGATGACAATGTCATCGAATCCGGCAGCTTTTAGTTTTAATATGACTCGCTCCAACATCGGCTTGCCGGCGACAGGTACTAATGCTTTTGGAATATGGTCGGTTATTGGTTTCAGTCTAGTGCCCAGTCCGGCTGCAAATATCATTGCTTTCATATGGTAGCTTTAAATGACTGTTCGATGTTTTGCTCCCGATGAACGAGCTCCACCTTTACTCCAAACTTATTATTCAGATGCTCTGCCAGGTGTTGTGCCGCATATACAGAACGGTGCTGTCCGCCTGTACACCCGAAACTAACAGATAGATTGGTGAAGCCGCGTTCCATGTAACGCTTCACAGAAGCATCGACCAAGGCATAAACATGGTCTAGGAAAGTGAGGATCTCACCGTCGTCTTCTAGAAATTTAATTACGGGTTCGTCTAAACCTATAAATGGTTTGAATCGATCGTACTTACCAGGATTATTCAATGAACGACAGTCGAATACATATCCTCCTCCGTTTCCTGTCGGATCATCTGGAATTCCCTTTTTATAGGCGAAACTAATTACCTTAACTGTGAGTTGGTGTTTCTTTAAATCGTCAGTGAATTGCTTCAATTCGGTAAGCTCATGGAGCACCTTGCATAAGTATGGATATTCAGGATAATCACTTTTCAACAAGTCGCGCAGGTTCTCTATTGCGAAAGGAACACTCTGAATAAAATGAGGTTTCTTCTCGAAATAACCTCTGAAGCCATAAGCTCCCAACACTTGCAACGTGCGGAATAAAACGAAATGACGAAGCTGACTATAAAAGTAGTTCTCGTCGACGGGTTTGTATTTTCTTAGTGCGGTGATATAAACTTCTAGGAGTTCTTTGCGCAGACTATCCGGATATCTGGCTTTTGCCTGCCAAAGGAATGATGCGATATCGTAATAGAAAGGACCTTTTCGACCGCCTTGAAAGTCGATGAAATAAGGTTCTCCGTCTTTAATCATCACATTTCTACTTTGGAAATCTCTATACATGAAAGTCGCCGACGAGCTACGTAGCAGTACATCACTCATCTTTTGGAAATCATCTTCTAGTCGGTCTTCTTGGAAATCCATTCCAGTAGCTTTCAGAAAGCAATATTTGAAATAGTTCAAGTCCCATAGGATAGAGCGGTGATTAAATTCCGGTTGCGGATAACAAACGGAGAAATCGAATCCGTCGGCCCCGGCAAACTGGAAGGAGGGAAGAATCTGAATGGTTTTGCGTAATAATAGTTTCTCTTCTTCGGAGAAGACGCTGGTCTTACGTCCCTTTTCGATTGCATTGAAAAGTAATGTGTCACCTAAATCTTCTTGGAGATAATAAGTCTTGTCTTCTGAACTGCAGTAAGATTCAGGTACAGGTAAACCAGCTTTAAGAAAATGTTGAGCCATGTAGAGGAACGCTTCATTCTCTGCGATAGAAGTTCCACAAACACCAATAATGTTCTTTGCACCTTTTAATCTGAAATAGCGTCGGTTGGAACCTGATGAGGGAAGTTCCACTACATCGGTAGCATAATTGCCGGTGTATGATTTATATAATTCTTGAAGTTCTTCTATAATCATAGAATATTATTTTTTATTTGACGGTCTGGCGCTGATAAGTCTGATAAAGTAATTCTTTATACGGTCACCTTGTTGTTTCGATACGCTGAGGAAATAATGTTTTCCTTTAGGTGAAGGAGTAAATTGTGTCACTCCATTGTTGTCTACAGTTATGATGCCGCTTTCAGTTTTATTGAAAAAGGCACTGTCGGGTTCCATAACATAGAGTACTGCAGTCAAATCCCAAGTCGGTCGGTCAAAGGGCATCTTTAAGTACGATTTATAAGCCTCTATCATCGGGTGATGAGCAGTCCAGCTAAAATCATTTTCAATGCTGCTAGCAGGGTAACAAATACTGACGCCCACTTCAAAAGGAGAGGATACGATAGGAACCGGACATTGTGCGAATAGCTCTTTCGCTGAGGGTATATCCGTGACGATATTATATTCTCTCATTGGTTCCATATCATGACTTCCTCCCATGATGGAGAAAAATTTAACTTTTTTGGCAACCAGTTGCTTGCCGCTCAAAGAGGAAAAGGAATCGGCCTTACTGTCGAGTAATCGTGCCAAGTTCGTAGAAAAGCCTGTTGAAATGATTACAACAGAATGGTCGGGCTGTTTAGATAATATCTTTCTATAGAGCTTGTGAGCATCGAGTAATTTTGTGACATCAGGGATGGAACGGGCATATAGAGGTTTCCCGTTCTCTTGCATATTGACTATTGTTTGAGCATAATTAATGTTTGAGCATTCAGCACCGTTTCGGACAATGCCTATCGGTATATTCGGATGTCCGTACCAAGTGTCCATAAGGTCAATAAATTCAGGAGACGCCTTATCTTCTTTGTTCGACATGATAGCCAAAACTTTTGCTCTTCCCTGATTTATATACTTGTGAAGCATGTCGAGCGCCATCGCGTCGTCAACATCGTTACCCATATCGGTATCGAAAATGATAGAAATAGGTTGAATATGTTTTTTGGCTTTTAAGTGCCTTTTCCCGGCATATACATTGTTTGTCCCCAGCATGAGGGTGATAATTACAAAAAAGAAGATTGGCTTTATTTTCATTATATAATGAGATTATTAATGTTCTGCAAATATAATTATATTTTATGGCAATGAGCCTGTTATATAAGTCGTTTTTTTATTTGTTATGAATCTATTATATCTTGTAAAGGATATATATCATGAGTGTCAGCGCTATGATAGATTCTGCATGATAGACATAATCTTTATGGTCAAGCAAGATGAGTATGCCAATGGTAATAGCGTTAAGGATTAATATGGTAGGACTGGTATATGCAAACCAAATCACATAACATACGAAGGTGACGACAGCTGATAGATAATGAAAAGGCTTCTGTATGCTCCTGTGAAACATGGGAGTCATACCGCTGACCAATAATCCCCCTAACGAAAGATATACCAGAATCTGTAACTTTTTGACGGAAATGGAAACCCATGCAGGTAATAAGGAAATACTTAAAAGGATGCACAGTACGCTGAACATGTAGTACTTTCCGTTATGGTTCAAAAACAGATAGGAAGTTTGGCTAAGTGATTCGGGTAATCCAAACTTTCGAATGACATATATATTGTATATTATAAAAAAACTCAGTGTAATTAATGTAATGAAACCCATATCCTAATCGTCGCAGTAAGTTATTAATTCAATACAAACATACATAATTTTTCCCAAATGACAAATGGTTGAATGCAAATATCAAACTCTACTACATCGGGGGTTGTTAGAAAATAGTGGAATAAGGACACTATTCATTTGAAATGTGAAATTATAACGGTTACGATATATCTACCTTTGCTTGTTTTTAAAGCATGTTTCAGTATGAAAACAAGAGTCCTGCTTTTGGTGAAAACTTTTTTATTGTTTCTAGCCTTTTTCATGGTGATGAAGCCGGTATTTATGATTTATAATCATTCAATATATCATTTTGCATCATTCACAGATTATTGTCAGGTGATACTGCATGGCTTTACATTAGATATGAGTGTGGCAGGATATTCTTCTGCTATTCCAGGTATATTACTTGTGTTATCTGTATTCCTTCATAGTGAACTGATACAATTGCTTCAAAAAATATATTATATTGTAGTTTCTATCCTCTTGTCATTAATTTATGTTGTCGATATGGTGTTGTATGGTTATTGGGGCTTTCGTATTGATAGTACGCCCATATATAACTTTTTGTCTTCACCGAAAGATGCACTTGTTAGCGTGAGTATTTGGATGGTAATCTTAGGATTTATCTTTTTGGGAGTTATATCATATTTGTTATATTTGATGTTCTATCATGTTCTTATTCGTAAAGAGAATCTGACAAAATTGTATCTCCACAAGTATGAAACTGCTGGCATTATGGTCTTATGTCTAGGCATATTGTTCCTGCCAATTAGAGGAGGTTTATCGGCATCTACGATGAATGTGGGAAAAGCTTATTATAGTATCAACGAACAAATGAATCATGCCGCTATTAATCCTTGTTTCAGCTTCTTCAATTCATTCTTTCATGAAATGAAAACGAACCAGTATCATTATTTTGAGCCGGAAGTTGCTGAAAAGTATTTTTCTCAAATGACAGATAAATCGGATGGAGGGCCTGATACGCAATCCATTCTTCAAAATAGACGACCTAATGTTGTCGTGATCGTTCTAGAAAGCTTTTCATATGCTGTGATGAAGACAATGGGAGGCGAGGCGAACGTTGCAACAAACATGGACAAATTCACGGATGAAGGCATCTTCTTTTCGAACTTCTATGCTAATAGTTTTCGCTCGGATAGAGGATTAGCTGCTATCTTGGCAGGGTATCCGGGGCAGCCTACTACAAGTATTATGAAATTCCCTCGTATGACAGAGAAATTGCCTATGTTTCCTAAGGAAATGCGTCGTGCAGGTTATGATTTGCAATATTATTATGGTGGAGATGCTGATTTTACTAATACTCGTTCATTTCTTGTAAATGCAGGATTTGATAAGATTGTTTGTGATCGTAATTTTTCACTTGTCCAAAGAAAGAAAAGCAAGTGGGGAGCTCCTGATGAAATAGTTTACGATCGTATGCTGAATGATATCAAACAATATCGAGGAAAACAACCATTTCTCAAGATTATGAAAAGCCTTAGTAGTCACGAACCTTTTGATGTCCCGCATTTTCATCGGCTGAAGGATTTGCGCTTGAACTCGTTCGCTTATGCCGACAGTTGTTTGGGTGATTTCATTCGTAAGATAGAAGCACTTCCAGTATGGAAAAATACACTTGTTATATTAGTGGCCGATCACCAAGGAGTTTATCCTCCCAATATTGATAATTATTCCTTTGAGCGTTATCATATTCCTTTGATTCTATTAGGCGGGTCTTTAATTAAACCGATGAAAGTTACGACTTATGGTTCACAGATTGATATTTCAGCCACTCTGTTATCTCAGCTGGGAATTTCGCATCGTGCTTTTACCTTCAGTAAGGATTTGTTTAATCCGAAATCTCCTCATTTTGGTTATTCTACATTTCCAAATGCTTTTAGTATGGTTTCTCCTGATGATTCAGTGTTCTTTAATTGTGAAACCAACAGTATCATAAAAGATAAGGGTGTGAATAAACGAAAGAATCTGAATTATGGCAAGGCCTTCTTGCAAAAGTTATATGAAGATTTATCTAAAAGATAAATATTGCTAATATATAATAAGCGTTTGCTTACAATCTCGGAATAATCTGTTGAAGTAATGAAAAAATAAGTAATTTAGCGGAAAATTTAATATTTAATGTTAGATGCTTTTATTCGTTTAGACACGAATATAATGTTGTGGCTAAATAGCATTCATTCTCCGTTTTGGGATGTATTTATGTCAATTTGTTCAGATAAGTGGACATGGGTGCCTATGTACTGTGTTATTCTCTATGTCTTGCTCTGGAAATATGGCTTTCGGGTAATACTCCTTTGGATAACAATCATGTTCGCTCTTACTATTGTCCTTTCGGATCAACTTTGTGGGGGCTATATACGGACATTGATCGCCAGACAAAGACCATCTAATTTAGCTAATCCGATTTCTCATTTTGTTCATGTTGTTGATGGATATAGAGGTGGACGTTATGGGTTCCCTTCTTGTCATGCTGCTAATTCTTTTGCATTGGCCACTTTGCTCTTTTTGTTTTTCCGCAATCGTTTCTTGACGATTTCTATCTATTGTTGGGCAATTCTCAATTCATATACTCGTGTCTATTTAGGCGTTCATTATCCGGGAGATATATTGGCTGGTGCAATAGTTGGCAGTGCCGGTTCGATAATGATTTATTATGGTTTTCGTTATTATCTAAAGTTTGAGCATAAGGAAACGTATAAGCAAATTAACATGATAAGTTATACAGGAATAGCTACTGTGACTATTGTTCTTGTCTTTTCGTTCATTAAAACCACGTTTTACTGATATAAATTTATTCAGTTAACATATATTAGTATATTATCTTCTTCAATATAGAAATATTGAATATATCTTTGTCGTGTCCAAAGGAATTTCCAATGGGCAGAATTAATTTATTATTAACTTTATCTAAATTTCTATTATGAGAATTTTGTCTTTTTTGAGGACTCATATAAGAATGAGTTCCTTAGTGTTCAGTTTAGTGTGCATGTCATCATGCGTTAATTCTATTGCGGAAAAGAATTCTGAGACTGGACCAGTCCCTATTCATTTATCAACTTCCGTTCAGAGTCGTGTACTTAATAATCAATTTGAGGAAGGTGATTCTATTGGAATCTTCATGCTATCAGGGAAGTATGCGCTTAGCTCTAAAAGGTATATGGACAATGTTCCTTTTTTTTCTAAGACGGCAAAGCCTGTTTCAGGCGAAACGTTGTATTATCCCGCAGGTAATGAGATGTGTAAATTTATAAGTTATTATCCTTACAGGAAGGATGCTATACCTGGCGGGACTAACGAACTTTCAATCTCTGTTGCATCAGACCAACAATCGGATGCAAGCTATTCTCATTCAGACTTCCTTATTGCTAGGAAAGATAGTGTGGTCCCAAGCGATAAGGAAGTGTTGTTGGACCATCAGCATGGGTGTAGTCTTTTGAATATCGTACTCGTGCCATCAGGGGGAAGTTCAGTTAAAGAATTATTGGCTGCTAATCCTGTAGTGACAGTTAATGGGCTTTATACACAATGTATGTTTAATATGGAAAACAGCGCCATTTCGCAATTGAGCAGAAAACAGCGTATTGTACCGAAAGGTAAGTGGCAAGAAAGTGAGGGGAGATTAATTGGGAAGGCAGCGATCCTTATTCCACAAAAGATTATGAAGGGCTCTATCTTGTTTAATATTGAAATAGAAGGTAGACGATTCGTTTCAAGAGTGAATGAAGATTTTGATTTTCAAGTGAAAAAGAACAATACAATAACAGTGCCTTGTTCCAAATTCGGTGTGGGCACGATGAATATTTCCATTTCAGATTGGGAAAAAGGTAAAGATGGTTTGGCTTCTTTGGAATCTTGTGATGATGAAATCTATTTATCGTCTTTATCTTTTAATGATTCTTGGGTGTATAATGTTTATCAAGGAGAAACCCTTGTGGCTAAAATCTGTAAAGAGTATCTTTTATCAGATAATATCAATGCTCAGGCAATTGTAGCATATCCTGTTACAAAAAATGAAATGGATCTATCAAATGGGATGGTGTTGAAGTTGCTAGGCAAGCAAAGCCAGGAAAACGGAGGTAAGATAGAATGGAATAAAGCAGATAATAAATTGAAGTACACCGCTGGCAGTCAAAATTCTACAGAAATAGTGTATGTGGATAATAAACGTCGTTTTTCTTTTGTCAAACCGGATACAGCATTGACCGTAGAAGTGGTCCCGGATGTTTTATATGATATTCGTGGAGAAGAGAAGATAAGGTACCCATTGGTGAAGATAGGTACTCAAGTATGGACAGCTAGTAGTTTGAAGGCAACGAAATATACGGATGGTTCTATTATTACCGAGAGGAAGGAGTTTCCGATATCTGATAAGAGTGCTGCGAGATTCGTCTCGAATAATGGTGATACTTTCTATAATTTTGGTGTAGTTAATTCTGGAAAAATATCACCCGAAGGTTGGAAAATACCTAATAAAACAGAATGGCAACTCTTGTGGAACTATGTTGACGAATCTGCAAAATATAAAACAGGTGAATGGAAAACAAGTACCGCAACTTCTACGAATGAAACAGGATTTAGTGCAGTGTCTATGGGATATGTCTTTTCTATCCTTGATGATGATACTAAGGGCGAATTCCATTACGAAAAAGAATCTAACAGTTTTTGGGTTATGTCGGCAGACAAGGAGCAAGGTGAAGGGAAGTATGGTTTATGGGATAAGGCTAAGAATGCTGTATATCGTACATTCTTAGAAGTAGAATGCTATAGTATCAGATTTATTAAGAAATAAAAATATAATATAGTCAACAAAATCGGGAAGAAAAGCGTTATACAATATTATATGGCGCAATGGGATTCCGATGGAAGTAAAAGTATATTATAGAAGCAGTGATATTCCTACTATTAGTGGAGAAAGTGAGTTTCATTCAAAAGAGTTGTTCATGATTTATGAAGAGACTCATGGATTCACACCTTACTTCTTTACAGTCACAGACGGCGATAAGTGTATTTTGCACTTAGTCGCCGCTGTTCGTAGGGATAAGCCTATTTTCCCGCAATGGCTATTCCGTCGTTGTGTTATATATGGTTGCGGAAAATTTGATGCAGACAATAACAATAAGGAACAGGCTTTTGAACTGCTGTTGGGTTATCTGTCAAAAGAAGTGATTAGGTCTTCTTTCTTGATTGAATTCAGAGATTTGGAAGACCCTAAATTTGGATATCGTTCTTTTACAAAAAATCATTATTTCCCAATTAATTGGCTCAAGGTACATAATTCACTTCATGGTGATATTACTGTTGAACAGCGACTGAGCTCATCTCGATTGCGCCAAATCAAAAAGGGTTTAAGAAATGGAGCGATTGTTGAAGAGGCTCAATCTGATGACGATGTGATGGAGTTTTCTCGTATGTTAAGACACGTGTATTCGTCTCATATCCGTAAATATTTTCCAGATAAAGCTTTTTTCCATCATTTATACAAGAAGTGGCATGAAAGTGGTAAAACTAAGATTTTTATTGTTCGGTATAAGGATAAGATTATTGGTGGCTCTGTTTGTCTTTATTCTGGTAATAATGCTTATCTGTGGTTCTCGGGTGGAATGCGAAAGACTTATGCCTTACAGTATCCGGGTGTATTAGCGGTATGGAAAGCTATAGAAGATGCAAGGCAATGCGGCTATTGGCATTTCGAATTTATGGATGTTGGCTTGCCTTTTAAAAAACACGGATTTCGTGAGTTTGTCTTACGGTTTGGCGGTAAGCAAAGCAGTACTCGTCGTTGGTATCGTTTTCGTTGGCGTTGGCTGAATAAAATATGTATCAAATTATACAGATAATACTATCTAAGAGAAGAATTTGAGAGAACTTCACTGTGCGAGTGCTCTCACAAAATAGGCTATTTGTATTATTCTAAGGCCGATATTTTCTATAATAATTTTAATAACAATGATGTTATTGAACTAATCATCTCATTCACAACAATTTTATGAACTAACCCTTTGTGACAACAGTGAGAGGGAAATCAGTTACTTTACCATGGATATTGCCACAGCATACTCCATGGGAAATACCCTTTATTATCACGTATAAAAATATGAAAAATACAAAATTAAAATTAGGATTTATTTCGTAGTTCGACATTTATTCTATTACTTTGTATGATTAAATTTTACGCATAAATTAATTTAAATAACTTCTAAATAAGTACTAATTATGAAAATTTCTCACATTGAACATTTGGGTATTGCTGTTAACAGCATAGATGAGGCTCTTCCTTATTTTGAAAATGTATTAGGTCTGAAATGTTATAACATTGAGACTGTTGAAGATCAAAAAGTAAGAACTGCTTTCTTGAAAGTAGGTGAAACAAAACTCGAATTGTTGGAACCAACTTGCCCTGAGAGCACAATAGCTAAATATCTTGAAAAACGTGGCGAAGGTGTTCATCATGTAGCTTTTTGCGTAGAAGACGGTGTAGCTAATGCATTGAAAGAAGCCGAAGAAAAGGGAATTCGCCTTATTGACAAAGCGCCTCGTTTAGGTGCAGAATCTCTACATATAGGTTTCCTTCATCCGAAATCCACCATCGGAATTCTTACAGAACTTTGTGAACACTAAATATTAATCATTTAATTCTAAATTATAAATTCATGAGTAATCAACTTGAAAAAATCAAAGAACTTGTAGATTTACGTGCTGAAGCTCGTTTAGGCGGTGGTGAAAAAGCTATTGACAAACAACATGCAAAAGGTAAGTTTACAGCTCGTGAGCGTATCGCTCAACTGCTTGATGAAGGCAGTTTTGAAGAAATGGATATGTTTGTGAAACACAGATGCACCAACTTCGGTCAGGAGAAAAAGCATTTCTTAGGTGACGGTGTCGTTACAGGTTATGGTACTATTGATGGCCGTTTAGTATATGTTTTCGCTCAGGATTTCACCGTTTTTGGAGGTTCGTTGAGTGAGATGATGGCTAAAAAGATATGCAAGGTGATGGATATGGCCATGAAGGTAGGTGCTCCAGTTATTGGTCTTAATGATTCAGGTGGCGCTCGTATTCAAGAAGGTATCGGCGCTTTAGCAGGATATGCTGAAATCTTTGAACGTAATATCTTGGCTTCTGGAGTTATTCCTCAAATTTCAGGTATATTTGGTCCATGTGCCGGTGGAGCTGTTTATTCTCCTGCATTGACCGACTTCACTCTGATGATTGAAGGTATGTCGTATATGTTCCTCACAGGTCCTAAAGTTGTTAAGACTGTTTTAGGTGAAGAGGTCTCTTCTGAAGATTTAGGTGGCGCTCATGTTCATGCAACAAAATCCGGCGTTACTCATTTTACAGCACAGAATGAACAAGAAGGAATTGCAATGATTCGTAAACTTCTAACTTTTATTCCTCAGAATAATCTTGAAGAAGCTCCAGCTGTTGTTTGCAATGATCCTATCGATCGTTTGGAAGATTCTTTGAATGATATTATTCCTGATGATCCGAATAAGGGATACGATATGTATGGTGTTATCGGATCTATTGTTGATAACGGCGAATTCTTTGAAATTTCTAAAGATTATGCTAAGAATATTATTATCGGTTTCGCACGTTTCAATGGTCAGAGTGTTGGCTTAATAGCTAATCAACCGAATTGGATGGCTGGTGTTCTCGATAGTAATTCTTCTCGTAAGGCAGCTCGTTTTGTACGTTTCTGCGATGCATTCAATATTCCTTTGGTAACACTCGTTGACGTACCTGGATTCTTACCTGGAACAGGTCAGGAATACAACGGCGTAATTTTACATGGTGCCAAACTTCTTTATGCTTATGGTGAAGCTACTGTTCCAAAAGTAACTGTTACACTTCGTAAGAGCTATGGTGGTTCTCATATCGTAATGAGTTGTAAACAACTTCGTGGCGACATGAATTATGCATGGCCGTCTGCACAAATAGCTGTAATGGGTGCTGAAGGTGCTGCTGAAGTTTTGTTCGCTAAAGAGGCAAAGGTACAGGAAGATCCGAAAGCATTCTTGGCTGACAAAGAAGCAGAGTACACTAAATTATTTGCTAATCCATATCAAGCTGCTCAATTTGGTTATATCGATGATGTAATTGAGCCGCGTAATACTCGTTTCCGTATTATACGTGCTTTGCAGCAATTGGCTACGAAGAAGCTTACGGTTCCTGATAAGAAACATGGAAATATTCCATTATAATATGATATACATCATTATGATGAAAAATAAATTTCTAAGTGTATTTGTTGTTTTATTAATGACCTGTGGTATCTCTGCTTTTGGGCAAAAAAGCTTATGTATCAACGAGGTTATGGTAAATAACAAAACCGACGTCATCGATGATTATGGATTACATCAACCTTGGATAGAAATATTTAACACTGCATTTGCAAGTGCCGATATAAAAAGTTGCTATCTTACAAACGATAGACGCGTGTTAGATCGTGGTTTATCGGTTACGCAACGCACTAAAATGATGTATCCAATACCAAGAGGTGATGAACGTACTAAAATGGGGCCAAGACAGTATCTGATTTTTTGGGCTGACGGATTTCCAAAGCGGGGTAATTTTCATTTGAATTTTCAACTTGATTCTATCAAACCGAATTGGATAGCGTTATACGATGCTAATGGTTATACATTGATTGATTCTGTTACTGTTCCTGTTCTAAAGGCTAACTGTTCTTATGGACTGATAGAGGATGGCATTCTGTCGAAAGGTTGGGAAGTAAAAGGTCTAATAGAAAATGATGGTAAAATCCATAAATTTGTTACTCCTAATACGAATAATCTTACGCTTGATTCGAATGCAAAAGTCACAAAGTTTAAAGAACACGATCCTGACGGTATCAGTATGACTATTGTCGCTATGGGTGTGGTCTTTTTTGCATTGATTTTACTTTATATTGCTTTCAAAATTACAGGTAAAATTGGCGCTGATCTGACACGTAAAAATGCCATGAAGGCTCGGGGTATCACAGATAAGACTGAAGCTATTCAAAAGTCTATTGGTCATGAATCAGGCGATATATTTGCTGCTATCGGAATGGCTTTACATGAATACCAAAATAATGTTCATGATAATGAAGACTTGCAGTTGACAATGCAGAAAGTTAAGCGTAATTATTCGCCTTGGAGTTCTAAAATCTATATGTTGCGCCACACTCCAAGACGATAATCTATAATTGATAAAAATAAAGTATAATGAAGAAAGTTAATTATAGTAAAGCGAATAAGGAAGGTAATAATGTATATGTAGCCATTGCCATGGCTCTTTTTCAATTTGAAGACGAAAACATTCATGACAAAGAAAGTGGAGTATTAACGGTGAAAGGAATGAAACGTTATTATTCTCCTTGGGAATCTAAAGTCTTGACATTGCGCCATGCTCCGAAACGCTAAAATTCAACATTAATAAAATTAAGAACAATGAAACAATACAAGTATAAAATTAATGGTAATCTCTACAACGTTACAGTTAAAGATGTAGAAGATAAAATTGCTCATGTAGAGGTTAACGGTACTCCCTACGAAGTTGAACTTGATAAACCGGTTCCATCTATGATTTCTAAACCTGCTGCTCCGAAGGCACCTGAAATTAAAAAACCTGTTGAAGAAAAAATCGCTGCGCCTGCTGCAGCTTCTTCTGGTAAAGCTGTAGGTGTGAAATCTCCATTACCTGGTGTTATTAAAGATATTAAATGCAAGGTTGGCGATGATATTAAGCGTGGTCAAACTATCATTATTCTTGAGGCTATGAAGATGGAAAACAATATTAATGCCGATAAGGATGGTAAAGTTGTTGAAATCAAGGTTAGTAAAGGTGACTCAGTTCTCGAAGGTGCTGATTTGATTCTAATAGAATAATTAAATGGGAGAATCTAGCTTTTTATCATTTATAGGTAATAACCTGAACGACTTTTGGCAGTTCACAGGATTTGCTAATTGTACGTACGAACATCTTATAATGATAGCTTTCGGTCTTTTGTTTATCTATCTAGCTATTAAAAAAGATTTCGAACCGTTCTTGTTAGTGCCAATTGGCTTTGGTATATTAATCGGTAATATTCCTTTTAAAGCTGACGCAGGCTTGGAAATAGGAATATACGAGCAGGGTTCTGTGCTTAATACCCTATACCAAGGTGTTCGCGAAGGGTGGTACCCTCCACTGATCTTCTTGGGTATTGGTGCAATGACCGATTTCTCGGCTCTTATCTCGAATCCGAAGTTGATATTGGTCGGCGCTGCTGCCCAGTTTGGTATTTTTGGTGCATATATCATAGCTCTCTTTTTAGGTTTTGAACCTAATCAGGCTGCAGGTATTGCTATTATTGGTGGTGCTGATGGTCCTACTGCGATTTTCTTATCATCCAAACTTTCACCAAATCTATTGGGGGCTATAGCGGTTTCGGCATATTCTTATATGGCATGTGTGCCGTTAATACAGCCACCTGTTATGCGATTATTTACAACCAAGAAGGAACGTCTTATTCGTATGAAGCCACCTCGTCAGGTATCACATACTGAAAAGATTTTATTCCCGATTATCGGTTTGTTGCTCACATGCTTTGTTGTACCTTCTGGCTTGCCATTGTTGGGTATGCTTTTCTTCGGCAATATTTTGAAGGAAAGTGGCTGTACACGTCGTTTGGCTGATACAGCAGCAGGAGCCATGACTGATATCATTACTATCCTGTTAGGTATGACTGTTGGTGCTTCTACACAAGCATCTCAGTTCTTGACTAAGGATACAATTGGTGTATTTTTCTTGGGCTTCTGTGCATTCATCATTGCTACAACTGCTGGCGTTCTCTTCGTCAAATTCTTCAATCTATTCCTAAAGAAAGGTAATAAGATGAATCCATTAATTGGTAATGCGGGTGTTTCGGCTGTACCTATGTCAGCTCGAATATCACAGAATATAGGATTGGAATACGATCCTACCAATTATTTGTTAATGCATGCAATGGGTCCTAATGTAGCCGGTGTTATTGGTTCTGCTGTTGCAGCAGGTGTCCTTCTCGGTTTCTTAGGATAATATCAATGATAAATTAGAACGGGGCTTAATATTTAAGCTCCGTTTTTTTTTCATATTAATAGCCGTCATTTTGTCAATATCACATTTTTTATAAAATAATTATGCGCTTTGGCACACTTTTCGCTTTTCTTTTTTTGCCTATAAAAGGTAAATATTAAAATAAATTGTATAACATATAAATTTTAATGAATTATGAATATTAAACCATTAGCAGACAGAGTATTGATTCTCCCTGATCCTGCAGAAGAAAAAACTATTGGCGGTATTATAATACCGGATACAGCAAAAGAAAAACCTTTAAGAGGTAAAGTTGTAGCTGTAGGTAATGGAACTAAAGATGAACAAATGGTTCTAAAAGTTAACGATGAGGTTCTTTATGGTAAATATGCTGGAACTGAAATCGAGTATGACAACGTAAAATATCTGATTATGCGTCAATCTGACGTTGTTGCCATCATGGGTTAATCAATAAACTTAAACAACAATCTAAAAAAATTAAATTATTATGGCTAAAGAAATTAAATTCAATATTGATGCGCGTGACCAGATAAAGAAAGGTGTGGATGTACTTACAGATGCTGTAAAAGTTACATTAGGGCCAAAGGGACGTAATGTCATCCTTGAAAAGAAATTTGGTGCTCCTCACATCACTAAAGACGGTGTAACAGTTGCAAAGGAAGTTGATTTGGCTGATCCTTATCAGAATGTAGGTGCTCAACTCGTTAAAGAGGTAGCTTCCAAAACAGGTGATGATGCAGGTGACGGAACAACTACTGCAACTGTATTGGCACAATCTATCATAGCAGAGGGTCTAAAGAATGTCACGGCCGGTGCAAATCCTATGGATTTGAAACGTGGTATTGATAAGGCTGTTGCTAAAGTTGTAGAAGCTATTAAAGAGCAATCTGAAACTGTGGGTGATAACTATGATAAGATTGAGCAGGTTGCCACTTTGTCTGCTAATAATGATTCAACCATCGGTAAACTTGTTGCTGATGCAATGAAACAAGTCACAAAAGATGGTGTTATCACTATAGAGGAGAGTAAGGGTACTGATACAAATGTTGGTCACACTGAAGGTATGCAGTTTGATCGTGGTTATCTGTCTGCCTATTTTGTTACTGATACAGAAAAAATGCAGTGTGAGATGGAGAAACCATATATATTGATTTATGATAAGAAGATTTCTAATCTGAAAGATTTCTTACCTATCTTAGAATCAGCTGTACAGACAGGTCGTCCATTGTTAGTTATTGCAGAAGATGTTGATAGTGAAGCCCTTACCACATTAGTCGTTAACCGTTTACGTTCACAATTGAAGATTTGTGCAGTAAAGGCACCAGGCTTTGGTGATCGTCGTAAAGAGATGCTTGAAGATATTGCAATACTTACTGGTGGTGTTGTAATTAGTGAAGAAAAAGGTTTGAAATTGGAGCAGGCTACTGTTGAAATGTTAGGTTCTGCTGATAAGATAACGATTACAAAAGACAATACTACTATTTTGAATGGTGGTGGCGACAAGAAACTAATAAGTGATCGTTGCGAGCAAATTAAATCACAAATCAAAGAGACAAAGAGCGATTACGATCGTGACAAACTGAAAGAGCGTTTGGCAAAATTGTCAGGTGGTGTAGCTGTCATCTTTGTTGGTGCTGCTTCTGAGGTCGAGATGAAAGAGAAGAAAGACCGCGTTGATGATGCATTATGTGCAACACGTGCTGCTATCGAAGAGGGTATCTGCCCAGGTGGTGGTGTGACATATATCCGTGCAGCTGAGAAATTGGAAGGTATGAAGGGTGATAATGTTGACGAAACAACCGGTATTCAGATTGTTAAACGTGCTATTGAAGAGCCACTTCGCCAGATTGTTGAAAATGCAGGTAAAGAAGGTGCTGTTGTTGTTCAGAAGGTTCGTGAAGGTAAAGGCGACTTCGGTTATAATGCCCGTACGGATGTTTATGAGAACTTACATGCAGCAGGCGTTATTGATCCTGCTAAAGTGAATCGTGTAGCTCTCGAGAATGCAGCTTCTATCGCAGGTATGTTCTTGACAACAGAATGTGTAATCGTTGATAAGAAAGAAGATAAGCCTGAAATGCCTATGGCTAATCCTGGTATGGGTGGCATGGGTGGAATGATGTAATTAAATTGATTCCATAATATTAAAGAAAGCGTGAAATCTTTTAGGTTTCACGCTTTTTTAATGCCATTTTAAAAAATATGAGTTTTGTACCATTTGAAGAACTCTTCGAGCCCTGTGCGTATGGAAGTCGATGGATGGTAACCAAAATCATTTTTAATCTTTGTAATATCTGCATACGTCATTTGCACATCTCCAGGTTGCATATCTGTGTAGTTGCAAACGAACTCTTTCCCTGTTATATCTTCTATCGTGTGGATAAAATCCATTAGTTGAATAGGATGTGCATTGCCAATATTATAAATACGGAAAGGAACTTCTCCTGTTGGTGGGGCCGGAAGTATAAGATTAATACCTTGTATGATATCGTCAATATAGGTGAAGTCGCGTTGGAGGTCACCATGGTTAAACACTCTTATAGGGCGGTCGTGCATAATGGCATCCATGAATAAGAATGGTGCCATGTCGGGACGCCCCCAAGGACCATAGACAGTGAAGAAACGCAATCCTGTAGCTCTAATTCCATATAATTTACTATACGAATGAGCCATTAGTTCCCCCGACTTTTTGGTTGCCGCATACAAACTGATTGGAGAGTCTGCTTTGTCATCTTCAGAATATGGCACTTTGGCATTAAGTCCATAAATACTACTGGAACTGGCAAATACTAAATGCTTAACAGGATAATGTCGGCAAGCTTCCAATATATTCATAAAACCGACAACATTTGACTCAATATAAGTATATGGATTCTTGATGGAATAACGTACTCCAGCCTGAGCGGCCAAGTTACATACAACATCAAATTGATATTTGCTGAAAAGTTCATCTAAGGCTTCCTTGTCTGTGATATCTAGTAGCATGAAGCTGTAATTAGAGAAACGAGTACTCCCTACAATTGATTTTTTGAGTATTTGATCTTTATGAATACCGGCAATAGCCAGCCGTCCATATTTCAATTCTGTATCATAATACGTATTTATATTGTCTATACCTATTACCTCATGCCCTTGATTAGAGAGGCTAACTGTCAGATGAAAACCAATGAAGCCAGCTGCTCCTGTAACTAATACCTTCATATTGCAAATAAATTATTTAGAAACTTCTTGGTCCGATTTAATCTCCTTTTCATGTGTACCTATGACTATATTTCGGGCATATACAATAAAGCCGAAAGCCTGGCTCAATATCAATACGGGGTCGAGTCGGATAATAGCATAGATAATAATGATAGCTGAGCCAATAATGCTGAAATACCAGAATCCTGCCGGCAATAGCGACGCATGTTTCCGATACGAATAATACCATTGGTATATAAAGCGTAACGTAAAAGTAATTTGTCCTACCGACCCGAATAGTATCAGCCATAACGGGATTTCTCTTCTTCCGAAGAAAGATACGAAGAATGGGCCTGCATCATCAATCAAATATATTAGTACCGCAACGGGAAGTCCGATGATAATAATACGCAGAATCAGCGGGAACTTATTCCAGATGCCTTTAATATTAAGGTTCCATATATAGATGAAATAAGTAATAGATTGTCCTAGGATAATAGAAAAGTCATTCCGCAGCCATCCGTAAATAAAGAATATGCATGAACCTATCAGACTAAGAATCCAGAAGATTGTTGGCGATACGACTTTCTTTTTATGCTCTGAAAGTATCCATTGGATAAATGTCCGTGCAAAAAAGAAAGCTTGCCCGAGAAATCCGATGGCAAATATAAATATGTTTTGGCTAGATGTTACTGTCATCAATATGATAATTTATGTAGCGGTGAGCCATCCAACGATAAGCGAAGCAGTCTTTTAATGGTGATATCAACCTGTTCCACAGATGGTATTTAGATTTACCTGCAACTCTAGGAAAATGATGCACAGGTATTTCTTTAAACGAACCGCCATCTTGTAGAAGTATTAATGCAGGAATAAATCGATGCATTCCCGTGAAGAAAGGCATACGCTTGGCATAATCCGATTGTATTACTTTCAATGGGCATCCGGTATCGGTAGCGCCGTCATGAGTCATAGACCTACGGAAACTATTAGCAATCTTCGATTGAAGTCTTTTGAAATAAGTATCTTTTCTCTTTGCCCTAATACCTATCACCAGCGGATTATTGCTAATCTCAGCAAGCAGAAGGTTGAAATCATCAGGCGTAGTTTGCAAATCAGCATCCATATAGCCTAGATATTTACTTTCAACAGTATCAATACCTGCTTTCATCGCAGCACTTAGTCCGCCGTTTTTAGTATAGCCTATATAAAAGAAATCTTTGTTCCTTGAGCATATATTATGAATAGCTTCTTTACTTCCATCCGATGACCCATCATCAACAAACAGCACACAAGCTTTATAAATCGAGTTCGGGAGGAATGCTTTGAGTTTCTCCTCTAAGGCTGACATATTGTCAACCTCGTTGTAAACTGGGACGATAATGGTAAATGTATAATCAGCTGTTTTATTCATTACTATTTCTTTGTTAATATTGTCACATTATATATGAATAGATCACTGTAGCGGCGCGTACCCTTTGGCCTTCTGTTATTATCGTAACGTCCTATCCATTTTGTACTCAACTTTGACAATAAAGTTGCTGGCAATTCATCTTTCACGTTACCATGAGTCAAAATGGCGAGAGGTAAAGCTTTCATTATAGCTGTACTATCCTGCACATTGATAGGTTTAATTTTACGATGAGCTTCATAAATAATCTCAATTCGCATTTCTTTTTCCTTATTATAATAGAAAGGAATATTATCTAATGCTTGTATATGCTGCGTCTCGCTAATGCTTTTAAATTCAGTATTGTTTACTAAGTCGCCTATATAAGGCATTACTAACACCTCGCTTATCATAAAAAGTGCTGCTATACCGTAGACGAAGTGGAAAGGTTCACGTTTCCAAGATGCATAGAATAGCCATCCGCTGATAATAATTAAGACGATAGATATAATCAGATATCTGTCTAATGTCATGAAGCCTTCCTTCAGGATAAACCAATAACCTGCTATCGGAATCAGTAGGCAGATAGCTGCTACTAAATAAGTATTGATACTGAACAATAGGCGAGTTGTCTTTTCTGAACGACGGTAGAGATTGTCTTTCCAATAAATAAGAACAAACCCTATTAAGTAGGCTGTCGGAATTAATACTGGGAGGAGATAACGTTTCTTCTTTTCTGGGAATAAAGATAACAGGATAAGTTGTAGCACAAGCCACACGATTACCATCAAATATTCTCTTTTTAATTTCAATCCTTTTAGCCACACTGGAACTAAAAGAGCAGTGATTGTTAGTAACGACCATACACCCGTCTCCAAGAAGAATGACCAATAATAGAACCATGGGCGTACATTGCGTTCAGTCCATGCCGTAGATTCCTTATTTAATACATATTGTGCAGCATCCGCATGGAAAATATAAATATAGATATACCACCAACTGCTTACCAATAGGCATATCACAATCATAGCAATGAGTTGTTTCCATCTTTTTCTTTCGAAGGGAGAAGCATAGAAAAGGAATGCGATGAGGAAGGGGAGGAGGAGTCCATAAAAAGATATAGGTCCTTTACTCATGAATGAAAGTCCCAGAAAGATACCTGCGAGAATGGATGATAACCACGAAGCACCCTTCTCTTTGAAGGTACAATATATAAAATAGATGGCCCCCATCATGAAAGCGTGGCAGTAAATATCCCATGAGGCTGTGCGCCCCATAAGTACGATGTTATATGATGTACACAATACCAATGAGGCTATCCATGCAAAATCCTCTCTTCGCGTTATCTCCCTCCCTAACAAATAGAAGAAGAAAACCAGCATCGTAGCAGCGATACCTGCCATTGCTCTTTGTAATCCTATATCGTCGGGTGAAATCTTTTCTGCAGCAGCCGTAATCCACGTCGGTAATGGGGGCTTTTCTAGTCTCAAGTCTCCATTCATTGTTGGTACCATCCAATGGCCGTCGTATACCATTTCACGGGCTGTAACGATATTACGTGATTCCATAATATCAGGATATATTGTTTTATTGTTGATAAAGAATGTGAAGATACAAACTATCGACAACAGTATGGTATGCAGCAATATATGTGAATCATTTTCTCTCATGCTGCAAATGTAATTAAAATTAGTATCCATAGTTGCTTTTACCTATTAAAATGATTGTAATATATACTTCTTTTTTTGTATTTTTGCAGACTTAAAATTAAGAAACAGATATGAGAAGTTTCGCTTCAGATAATAATTCGGGAATACATCCAGCTATTATGGATGCGTTGTGTAAAGCTAATTTAGACCATGCTTTTGGCTATGGTGATGATGAATGGACAATTAAAGCTGTTAAGCAGATAAGATCTGCTTTTACTCCCGATTGTGATGCATATTTCGTTTTTAATGGAACTGGTAGCAATTGTGTCTCTTTGCAATTGATAACTCTTCCTTTTAATTCAATCTTATGTGCTGACACTGCTCATATCTTTATCGATGAATGTGGAGCTCCAGCGAAAATGACAGGTTGTCAGCTCATCGCTATTCCTACAAAAGATGGAAAGCTTTCGCCAGAATTGATAAAACCCTATTTAGTTGGATTTGGTGATCAGCATCATTCACAGCCTGGTGCCATTTATCTCTCTCAGTGTTCAGAGTTAGGTACTATATATACTCCCGAAGAATTAAAAGCCATTACTTCTCTTGCTCATTCTCACGGTATGAAAGTCCACATGGATGGTGCCCGTCTATCTAATGCTTGTGCTTCACTTCATGTTTCTCTGAAAGCTCTCACTTTTGATGCTGGTATTGATGTCTTGTCATTTGGTGGTACTAAAAATGGGTTGATGTTAGGAGAGTGTGTCATTGTCTTCGATGCTGAAGCACGGAAGAATGCTGCTTTTATACGAAAACAATCTGCTCAGTTAGCCTCAAAACTCCGTTTCCTTTCTTGTCAGTTTACTGCTTATCTAGAAACTGGTCTCTGGTTAACTAATGCACAACATGCTAATGCAATGGCATTCAAGTTGCACGATGCTCTTAATCGCTTCTCTTTCATTCGTTTTACTCAGAAAGTAGAGAGCAATCAGTTGTTTTTATCTATGCCTCGCCCGATTATAGAATACCTTCAAAAGAAGTATTGTTTCTATGTTTGGAATGAAGCAAACAATGAGATTCGTTTGGTTACTTCATACGATACGACCGAGGCAGAGATTAATGATTTCGTTCAAACTCTTGAAGCTTATAAGCAAGTATAAACTGCAGTTGCTTATTTCTTTAGAATTTGATTTCTGGTAATCTATTTACTGCTTTCAATTTTAGTTCATCTACTAAATGGACGTATTTTTCTGTATGCCTGATAGTCGAATGGCCAGCCAGTTCTGAAGCTGTTTTTATATTTGCTCCAGTCAATATAATGTTGGTAATGAAACTGTGTCTACCACAATGAAAGGTGATATGTTTATTTATCCCGGCTTCTTTCACTAACTCCTCCAATAATTTCAAAGAGTAGGTGTACGTATAAAGTCGAAATACTTTTTCATCCATATTACATCTTTTCATTTGTAATAATCTTATAGCATTTCTATTTAGATTCAGGTGTAGTATTGCTTTGCTCGAATGCATTTTTACCTTATTCTGAGTTATATTTAGCATGCAATTTTCATAATCGATAGCACTATATTTTAATCTGTATATATCACACCATCTTAATCCAGTATTGCATGAAAATAGAAATGCCCTTTTTATCTCTTTCTTTTTACCAATACATTTTACATTTGCTATTTGTTGAATTTCTTCTGCACTTAATATGTTCTTTGTAAATTCATCTCCATTAATTAATTTGATATCTTTTGCAGGATTTTTACTTATCATATTATTTTCAACACATTGACTTAGGCACATCCTAAACTTCTTAAAATAGCTTTGTGGAGTATTTCCCCTTAGGTTTTCTTGTAGAAATGAATAGAAATTTTCACAAAAGTTTTTATTGATTTCTTCCAGTAATAAAGTTTTTCTTTTGCTGAATAGTTTTAAATAGGTTAATGTTGCTTTAGCTGTCGCTGTATCTTTCGCCTTATAATTTTTGATGAATTGTTCGAATACTTCAATAAAATTATATTTAACTGTTTTAGGATATGGTAAATTAATGTCGTATATGTTTGCAATTAATTCCCATTCTCTTTTAGCACATATTTGTTTTGCCAATAATAGTTTCTCTTCATTCACTTCAACTGCTTCGTTGTTTTTTGGTTCTTCTAACGTCAGTTGTATGTTTTCCTTTTTTCTTATGCCGTTTATTATGTAATCAAGGTATAGTGATGATCTACCACCTTTTATTCTCCTTTGTACAATTCTAACACTCATTTTTGTATTTTTTTAGTCCCTTTTATAACGAGTAAGTTTAACTTTTAGGTCTTTGTTATTTTAACGAATCACAATTTTTCCTATTTGTTAAACTTATCGTTTTAATCGTAAAATATTCTTTTGATTTAGTTTTTCATTTCAAAACGCAAAGTTTTGGAATTACTCTTGAGTACTTTATTCATTTAATTTTGTCCTGTGGGCGTTAGTATTTTATACTTTTTGTCTTTTTTCTAAATTATTTTACTTTTATTAATTGTTTTTTCAGTTCACAAAAAGGCTGCAACATTTTATTTGTAACAGCCTTCTCTCTATTTTAATCCTTATATGTTATCTTTATCTTGCACCGACCTTCGTCCATGTCTTTTCTGTAACGATACATATAACCGTCGCGTAAGTAATAGTATTGCGGATCTCCGTTGTAAGTGATAGTCGCATACGGGCGCTCGTGATTTTCTCCATCAAACCAAGTTTCATTAAACACTTTGTTAATGCCCTTAAATTGGATGGTGCATGTCATATTGTCGTTCAGTGTAAACACATCTCCAAATTCGTCGGTGAAAGTTCCGGCAAATTTATGGTTTTCACCATGTTTATTACCTCCACCACAACTTTGAAGAAAAAGTAAAGTCGTAGTTATAAATAATACAGTTAATACCTTTTTCATTTTACCTTTATTTTTTATAAAAAAGGACACCTCCACTGAGGAAGGTGTCCTTCATAATATTATATCGTCTTGCCCAAGAAATTACTTCTTTGCTTTGATACCAGATGTTGTTGTTGTAGCTGCAACTGGTATTGTGATATCAGCAACCTTAATGGTACCCCAACCATAGTTAACATTTACTGGTACGAAGAGGTTGAATGCTGTCTTAACTGTACTTTCATTGTTCTTGTATGTTAAGAAGCCGTATCCTGATTTCTTAGCATCTGTTCCATTATAGCTTGGTGTAACTGTTAATGTTGTTGTTCCAATTGTAGTTGTTGCATTTTCCTGTTTCAATATGATTGATGGAGGAATTGTTCCAACTGTACCATTCAAATCACAAGTAGCTTTCGTTACGTCAGCTGTGATTGTGAAAGGTCCGTAATAACCCCAATAGTTAGGATAAGTAACGAATGTACGTCCACGCCAATCAGAAGGAGCTACAAAGTCTTCCAACTTGATGTATGAACCTGTTTCACCAAAGTCAACACCATCGATGAATTTACCATTAGACTTCGATGTGATGTTTACTGGGCGATAGAAGTATGCTACGAAATGATCTTGACCGTTGAATGTAATTTCTACAGCTTTATTTTCATCGCCACAAGCTAAAGCCTTTGCACCAATGAATGTGTACATCGATTTAGCACCTTCATTCAATAGCTCTTTAGCAACTTCACTATTCTTATTGTATTCAATAGAACTCTTTCCTGTTACTGCTGCATCGTCGTTGTTGATAGTTGCTACTGTTTCCGCAGCACCAGTTCCGATCTGAGCTTTTAAGATTGAAGTAGTAGGAGCTCCTGAATTATCGACTGTGAACTTGACGTTAGTAATGCTTCCAATTGTTGTGATATTCTTAACATCAGAGCAGAAGTAATAATAGATTTTCTCAATTCCTGTTGAAAGTTTCATAACACCCGTTGTTGGGTCTTGAACAAATACTGAATTGATATTTGATATGAATTTGCACTTCGTAGGATCCGAACTACCAACTTCTGGAACAGCTACATTAAAGAAACAATTGCTATAGTCTGATGTCCAGTAATTAGAAATCATATTTGCACTTGTTACATTGTATGATTTCTGGATGCCTGATACTTTTGCTGTTAATACTAAATCAATGTACTGTCCTTGTTGATTATCTTGTGTATAATATCTAACTTCGTGAGTTATAGTCTTACCTGCATTAGCCCAAAGCTCATCTTTCGTTAATGTCCACTGTGGAACGATAGTTGTTTGATCTTCAGTGTTTGGAGTGACAGCTATAACTGTACCAGGATCTTTAGTAGTCTTTAATGAACCATAATCTACAAAGTAGTGATAATCTGCGTGGAACTGAGTCTTTGACAAACCTACTTTATTGTAAACCTGTACGTTCATGTTCTCAACTGTTACTTGTACTGTAGCATCTTTACAAGCAAATGTATCAAAATCTGCTGTTGTTAATGTGATTGGTTCAACACTGACAACTTTGTCAACGATTTCAACCTTAACATAAGCAACTTTTACTATTTCACTGCCGTGCATCAAACGAACACGGATAATCGGTGTACGACCTACAGCAGCTTTACCGTTTGTTGTAAATACTTTCGGTGTCAAAACGCCACCAGCTAATGTGATGAAGTCTTTCTGATCTGTCTCAGGAGTACCAATCTTGTAGTTCTGAACTACGTCGTATGCTAATGTCATACCTAAGTTTGCTAAATCAGCAGCAGTCTTATTACATACAGTAGCACTTTTCATCATATGAACACCTACGAATGTATTCAAATCTAAACTTCCATCGTAAGGAACAACTGTATCACAACTAGCAGATGTTAACTTATCCCATGCAGCAAATTTGTTGGCAATTGGGTCAGCTTGGTCAGCAGCGTTAATCAATGTTCTGAAATGCCAATCTTGTTTTGCTGCTAATCTCTTAGAATTAACAATGCCTAAGTCTTTGATATCGCGTTTGTAAACAGTAGCGTAATCAGAAGTAACACCTTCTGTCAGGCTATCTTCTTTAACTGATGTATCATATTTAGCATGTAAAGCAATAACAGAAATTTTTTCATCAGTAGCTGGAACTCCTGTGATATTAACTTTAACAGTTAAAATACCATTTTCGAATTTTACAAATTCAGGAACAGCATTAAAATCTTTGGAAGCGTCAGCTCTTGTTGCATAAAAATCTTTTGTCTTTACAAAGAACGACAAGTTATTCTTCAAGTAAGTTTCACTGCAGTTTGTCGGATTAACATGATATTCTGCATAAACACTTGGATTTACAACTGATGCTGCATCAGCACCTGTGTAATTTTCATTTTTTGAATCCTTGTTTGTTAATGTCAATGCTTTGTATGAATAAGAATCGTAAGGCATTGCTTCAACACCGTCTACATAGCATTGTGGAATGAATACTAAGCTGCGGAGGTGATTGCTCTTAGAAACTTTAACACCAGCAGTAATTTCATTACCGTTAGCATCAGCAAGACCATACAATGTTACATCATAACCATCATCGATAGCTGTGACCTTTGAGCTAGCTGCTTTCCAAGAAATTGTAGTAGCTTCTTTCAATGTACCGTCAGCGTTATAAATATCAAAGCATCCTGTTTCTACATTTGGTTTGTAGTAAACGCCATCTTTTCCATTTGTACCATCTTTTCCATTTGTACCATTTGTACCATCGGTGCCTAAAGCCTTATAATCGGTCTTTACACCATCTTTGTACCAATAGCCATCTGTACCGATACTCCAAACAATAGCATCTTTACCAGCTGCACCAGTAGCACCTGTATCACCCTTATCACCCTTAGCACCTACTGTACCGTTGTTAACAGTGTAAGTAGAGCCGTTACTTAGAGTAAAGGTTACACCACCTGGTTCAGGAGACGTAAATTTGGTAACGTTTGTAATAACACTACCAGCAGAAACCAATGTATTGATTTGGTTTATAGCCGTTGTGTTCTTGTCAATTTTTTCTTGCAGATCTTTGATGTCGTCATCATAATCTTTGCTACAAGAGGTAAACGTGCCCACCGAGCCTAAAAGCATAGTCCCGATAAACAATGCACTTAATAATTTCTTGTTCATGATTAAATAAATTATTAGATTAAAAAAATATTAAAATTCATACACTCTCATTTTTCATTTGCTTTATTGTTCCAACCATTGGGACAATAATATTTTCATTTTCCTTCTTAGTTTCACCTTCTCTAATTACCTCCTCTTTTTTTACGAAACTTAATGGAGGAACTCCTTCTATCTTCTGAAAAGCCGAATAGAATGCACTTCTGGAAGCGAATCCGCATTTCTTTGGAACATCTTTTAAACTGCATTGACCGGACGATAGCAGCATTTCGGCATACTTTATCCGGTAACGGTTAATCAAAGTCCGAAGATTAAAACCACAATGTCTATTCACTGCGTTAGATAGATAAGTAGTATTCGTGCCGACTATTACACGCTCTCGTTTTAAGAAAGAATAATTCTGGAAAGATGAAATAGAATAGAAAGACCTAAAATCAAGTGATTGAGAAAATGAAACGGCAAAGAACTATAAACAATTATTTCCTCATTTTTTTTGAGTAAGTGCACATTCAAAAAGGCACATATACCTTAATAATATAATACTATATAATCGTAAACCGGTAAGCCAATAGGAGAGCAATCCATAATTGTAATGATTATGGGATGAAACAGAGATAGAGAGGCGTCAATTATGAATTTTATATAACTTCAATAGCTGTTCCCATTTATTAATGATAGATAGAGCACTTTTAGAGAACTTTAATGCCTTTATAATCCTAATTCTTAAAAAATATGGGATTTAGATAAACTTTTTTATTATAAATTATTGCGGGGTAATTTCATTCTCACTAATTTTGTTCTGTGAATTGATAAAAATGTTTTATTGTACAGACAAAATTTATGGAGGACATAGTGCAAGTCTCTGCAACGAGGACCGATAGCATATTTAACGATGTGATACGGAGCTTAGAGGAAGACAAAGTATTCTTGAATCCGTCTCTTTCACTAATGAAACTTAGTGTAATAGTCGGCACGAATACTACTTATCTTTCTAACGCAGTGAATGAGCGCTGTAATTGCAACCTTCGGACTTTGATTAACCGTTACCGGATAAAGTATGCCGAAATGCTGCTTTCGTCCGGTCAATGCAGTTTAAAAGATGTTCCAAAGAAATGCGGATTCGCTTCCAGAAGTGCATTCTATTCGGCTTTTCAGAAGATAGAAGGTATTTCTCCATTAAATTTTATTAGAAAGAAGGAGGTAACCGAACGAAATGAAACTAAGAAAGAAAATGAAAATATTATTGTCCCAATGGGTGGAACAATAAAGCAAATGAAAAATGAGAGTGTATGAATTTTAATATTTTTTTAATCTAATAATTTATTTAATCATGAACAAGAAATTATTAAGTGTATTGTTTATCGGTGCTTTCCTTTTAAGCACGATGGGCACATTGACCTCTTGTAGTAAAGACTACGATGATGATATCAATGACCTAAAATCACAGCTGGCGTTGAAGGCTGACAAGACAGATCTGACTTCTCAGATTGCTGCTTTGCAGACGGCTTTGACATCAGCTCAATCTCAATTGGCTACGCAGATTGCTGCTAAGGCTGACGCTGCTACAGTTACTGCTTTGGCTGGACGTGTATCTACTTTGGAATCTCAGTTGGCTACAGCTAATTCAACATTGGCTAACTTGCAGACTTTGATTAATGCTAAAGTTGACAAGACAACGTATGATGCCAAAGTCGCTGCGATTGAAGCAGAAATCGCTTCATTGAATGGTGACCTCAGTGGCAAAATCACGAGTGAAGAAAATGCCCGTATAGCTGCTGACGCTCAGTTACAGACACAGTTGGACGCTTTGAATAGATTCAAGGCTCGCATTGATTCTTTGGTTAAGACTGCAGGCATTAGCGGTGACAACGCTGTTGTTGAATATTTGAAAGCTGCTTACGAAAAAGCCAATACAGCTGCAGACTGGATTAATACTAACAAATCTCTTCCAGATGATGTTGCTTCTGTAACATCTGACCTGGCTGCTTATAAGCTGCAAATGCAACAAAAACTACAGGCTCTTGAGGATATGATTGATGCTAATACATCAGAGCTTTCTGCTTTGACATTGTTCGTTAACAAGATGTTGACCAGCATTACTTTGATGCCTGATTATTATATCAATGGTATCGAAGCTATCCTCTTCAAATCTATTTCTTATATTCCAGTAGTTGCCGGTACAAGTGGTAATACATACGTTACTAATGCAAACCCAATCTATGTTGACAACGGTACTACATCTGTTAACTATCGTCTGAACCCAAGTTCTGTTCAAATGGCTGGCATCGATTCTGCTAATGTTTCTTTCACAGCTTTGAAGGCTACTGAATTATACTCAACAAGAGCTGAGGTTGCTTCTCCTATCGCTGTTAATGGATTTAAGTTGGTTAATGGTGTAATGACTGTTAATTGCAAGAAGACCACCAATACTTCATTGAATATTTGGGATGAAGATAATGAAATGGGTGCATCTATCTATACTGTAGCATTGAAGGTTCCAAGAGTTAATAGTGACGGTACTAAGGTTAACGTTTACTCTGAATATGCTCGCGTAAACGAAATGTCAGTTCGTCCGCATATCACTCCGCTGCCTTATTCTGCAACTGTTAATGCAAATCATTTCTTCCCAGATTCAACAACTATTTATCAGTCTGATATTGATAATAATGAATATGTATACAAGGAAGTTGTCTACAACCAGTCTTATGATTTGGATTCATTGGTAACAGGTTGCTATTATTCTTATAATGATGAACACAACCAGATTACGAAAGCTGAGTTGAAAACTTACGGTCTTGAATTCCGTTATCAGATTGCATCTGCTGCTTATACAAATGTTGATAACAGTACAGATCAACAGCAGTTCGCTTCTATCAAGGGTTCTATGATTTCTTCTAAACTGCCTAACGGCGTAACTAACAATAAGGCTGCTATCGGTAAGGAACCTATCGTATTGGTAACATTGTACGATGCTGTTAACCATAAGATTGTAGACCAGAAATATCTGAAGATTAAATGGGTTGCTAAAGTTGTTCCTCCTGTAACATTAACAGACAAGGTTATTGAATTAGAACTCCCATGTGAAATGGCTGAAGCTGAATTGACTTGGAAAGATTTCATCGACGAAGTTTATGCTAAGATTGGAGAGAATGGTATATCTCATTCGCAATTCTATAATATGTATAATATTGATGTAACTTCAGAAGGCAATTGGTTTGTAGCAGGATATGCAAACTGGTCTGAAAATGCTGGTGATGCTAATGTCGCATATTTTGGAATTCCTGCACAAGCAATTGGTACTATCGACCAAGCTGTTGGATATAAAGATATGGTTATTAATGTCAAGATGACTCCTAATGGTACTTGGACAGGCGGTTCAATGGAGGATTATCCAGTTATCAACTGGAAGATTACATTCCGTGTTAAACTGCCGACTACTTTAGCTTCTATCCATGGTTATTACGATAACTACTGGTATAACAAGTATGACATCGTAGATGTATATCCTGTACAATATAACACAGATGCTCAGACTGTTAATTATGTACGTTATTACAATAATATGATGAATCCGTTTACATTCAATACATCCGGATTGATTATTGATAATCTTGGTGCAACAGCCGGCAACTGTAGAGCTTGGGATTTGCAATTTGCAAAAGATCAACCAGTAAGTGGTTTCACAACTTCTTATAGTATGGCTGAACCTTATACTCCAGCAAATGCTAGCGCAGTTGGTTTTGCAGGATATTATCTGATTGGTGGTGGTACACAAGCTGCTCAATTAGTTTGGGATGACACTCATACAACTTGGACCCAGAAGGGTGATAAGACTACGCTTCTTGTTGAACCTAAGTCAGGTAGTGCTTATCAAGCTAACTGGCCGTTGATTAATCCATTGTCTGACGAGAAAGAAGCTAATGGAATTACTCCTAAGGTATTGAGCCATGACAACAAGATTACTTTCAAGGTTTGGGAAAGATTAAATGCTTACAATTATTATTGCGTTAAACAATATAATGTCTGCTTGATTGCTCCTTTGAAGATTGATGCAGCTCTTGATGGCTACTTCGAAGAAGGTTTGTCTAGCGGTTCTGTTGTTGATTGTTCTAGTGCATTTACTTTGACTGACTTCAGAGGTTATAAAGTTGTTGCTGATGGAACAGGTATAGCAAGTCCTGCAGATACGAATACATATACTGCTCCTGCTACCGGTGCTACTGAATATAACAAATATCATCAACCATTATATAACTACTATGGTGTACAAGCTCCTGTTTGGGATTTGAGCAATATCGTAGTTGGTATGAAGGTTGTAAACGGCAGTATCGTTGTTGATGATACAGTAACTCCTGAACAAGCAGCTGCTCACATGCTTAATAACACTAAGGGTGCTGGTCTGACATTTGCTGAAATTGCATCAATTACTAATGGTAACATTAAGTTGTCAGTTTCTCAGCCAACAGCTACAACTTTGATGTTCAAGAACAATGGTGGTAATAATGTTGAATTCAACTGCAACTTGTTCATCAATACAAGTGTACAGTATGCATTTGGTAGGTTGATTAAGACTGTTACTATTCCTTTGTATAAGGCTGGTAACGCTCCAGCTAAGAATTAATAAATCTTAGATATATTAAAGAGGCGCTCCCCGCTAGAGAGCGCCTCTTTTATCATTATAAAGGTCGTATAAACAAATTTTCATATATGAAATATAAATTTAGATTTCTAATTTTAATTCTATTAGCTATTCTTCCGCTACAATCTTGCAAACATAAAAGTAATGCTAATAAGTTACCGCCAATGCCTGTCAATCCTAGGGAAGTACAATCGATGACACGTACAGCAAAAGATACTGCAGATTTGATTAATCTGACCAAACAATATCTGGATTTGCTGAAAACCGGTAAGATTGATCAAGCATTGTCTATGCTTTATATTGCGAAGGGAGATACTGGTGTAATTGCTATATCTAAGAAACAAAGGGATTCATTGAAGTCAACATATAAGGCTTTCCCTGTGCTTACTTATAATATTGATGAGATGTATTTATACAGCGACAGTGATACTGAAGTAAGATATACAACTACTTTCTTTAAGAAACCTGCGGGTGACGACAGACCGAATACAATGAAATTCGTTCTTAACCCGAAGAAGGTAATGGGTCATTGGATATTGACTATCTCCAATATGACAACTGAAAATAATTTCAAGAATGATTAATATTATAAAGAGGGCGCTTCCTTGAGAGAAGCGCCCTCTTTTATTATATGCGATTTTTGTTAGCGATACAAATCGATGTCTTCTAGCTTAAGGTTGTTCACGAAGTCGTTGTGCTTGTTCACTTCAGCCTCTGCATAACGTACATATACGTTCACCGTCTTGCCGAAGAGTTCACCATCGGTAGTTGCAGACTGCAAGAGCAGATGCGACATAATAATATGAGCAGCCATCTCTACTAGATGACGAGCACATAAGTCCAAATAACTTTGATCTTTTACTTCTTCCACCTTAGCAACGCAAGCCACATATTTGTCTGTCATGGTTTGTACGCGTGCTTTCAATGCTTCCAATTCTGGAGCAACAGTTTGTTCTGCATATTCGTTGATATACTTCAGATACGAACCGTTCGTCACATAGCGGATAGAAGCTACTACTTGCAACTGCGTAGTACCTTCGTAGATGGATGTAATACGTGCATCACGATATAAACGTTCGCAGGTATAGTCTCTCATAAATCCTGAACCACCATGAATCTGAATACAGTCGTAAGCATTCTGATTGGCGAATTCACTGCCTAAGCCCTTAGCTAAGGGAGTCAGGCTATCAGCTTTCTTGGAATAAGCCTTTTGTTCCATGCGCTCTTCGGGAGTAAGTTTCCGCTCTTTCGAAATATCATCGAGTGCCTTATATACGTCCACCATACGGGCAGTCTCGTAAAGCAATGCTCTCGAAGCCTCGAGTTTAGCTTTCATAACTGCAAGTATTTCATCGACAGCCATGAAGTTATCGATAGTCTTACCAAATTGTTTTCTGTCTTTTGCGTATGCTGCTGCCTCATTATATGCTGCTTGTGAAATTCCCACACTTTGTGCAGCGATACCTAGGCGGGCACCGTTCATCAGCGCCATCACATATTTGATTAAACCCAGTTTACGGTCACCGCAAAGTTCAGCCTTTGCATTTTTAAATACCAATTCGCATGTAGGAGATCCATGAATACCCATTTTATCTTCGATGCGGCGTACATTTACACCTCCATTACGCTTGTCGTAGATAAACATCGACAGACCACGTCCGTCGGTTGTTCCTTCTTCCGAGCGAGCCAATACCAAATGAATGTCGGAATCACCGTTTGTGATGAAACGTTTCACGCCGTTTAACCTCCAGCAATTATCCTTCTCATCGAAAGAAGCTTTCAGCATTACCGACTGCAAGTCGGAACCTGCATCCGGTTCGGTTAAGTCCATCGACATTGTTGCCCCTTCGCATACACGAGGGATGAAGCGTTCTTTTTGTTCCTCATTAGCAAATTCGTATATAGTTTCGGCGCAGTCTTGAAGTCCCCATAGGTTTTCGAAAGCAGCATCTGCACGACTTACAATGTCGGCAGCCATAATATAAGGAGTAACCGGAAAGTTCAGTCCTCCGAAGCGGCGAGGCATATCCATACCCATCAAGCCTGCTTTGCGACATTCTTCCAGGTTCACTTTCGTTCCGCTGGCATATTCTACTCGGCCATTGGCACAGTGCGGGCCTTCCAAATCGATGTCCTTCGCATTCTGTGAGATGACATTTTCGCAAAGGTCACCGATAATATTCAGTACCTTATCATAATTCTCCATGGCATCTTCGAAATCCACGGGAGCAAAGTCATATTTATCTTTATCGGCAAAACCGCGTTCTTTCAACTCAACGATTCTTTTCATCAACGGATGGTTCAAGTGATGCTTGAGTTCCGGTGTATCTGTATAAAAATTACTCATTCTTTTTCTGTATTAATAATCGTTATTTGCTGTGCTGCTTATAATATTTTATCATCTTAGGGATAACCTCTTCGATAGTTCCCGTGATAATATAATCGGCAATCTTGTTAATGGGTGCTTCAGGGTCGGTATTGATAGAAATAATGATACTGCTGTCCTGCATTCCGGCAAGGTGCTGTATCTGACCACTGATACCGCAAGCGATATACAACTTCGGACGTACGGTGATACCTGTCTGTCCAATCTGACGATCGTGTTCGATATAACCTGCATCTACTGCGGCACGGCTGGCGCCTACTTCCGCTTTCAATACTTTTGCAAGTTGGTAAACCAAGTCGAAGTTCTCTTTTGAACCCACACCGTAACCACCGGCAACGATGATAGGAGAGTTCTTCAAGTTGTTTTTCGACTTCTCGATATGGCGTTCGATAACCTTTACAAGAAAATCGGTCGGGTCGGTATATTTCTTGGCATCGTGGCGGATTACTTCTCCTTTATAATTAGAATCAAGAATCTCTTTCTTCATCACGCCCTCACGAACTGTCGCCATCTGCGGACGATGTTCAGGATTTACGATCGTGGCAACGATATTACCGCCGAAAGCAGGACGAATCTGATACAGCAGATTATGGTAAGTATTACCGCTCTTCTTATCCTCATGGTCACCGATTTCCAGTTCTGTACAGTCGGCAGTCAAACCACTTTTCAGTGCTGATGAAACACGTGGACCCAAGTCACGTCCTATTACCGTAGCGCCCATCAGAGCCACTTGCGGTTTTTCTTCCTTGAACAAGTTCACTAAGATAGCTGAGTGAGGAGCCGAAGTATAAGGATATAGACTTTCGCCATCGAATATGTGAACGAAATCAACGCCGTAAGGCAATATTTGTTTCTCAATATCTTTGAGATTGGTACCTATAGCCACAGCTTCGAGTTTACAACCCAGCTGATTGGCTAATGAGCGACCTTTGGTAAGCAGTTCTAGGCTGACGTCGGCAACGATACCGTCTTCTATTTCACAATATACAAATAAGTTGTTCATATTATCCGATTATCTTGTTATCTAACAGTTCAACAATAAGGCTTTCAACATCACTGTCGTTTCCTGTGAGCGCCTTGCTCTCTTTCGTCTGGAAAACGATATTACGAACAGCTTTCACCTTGGTAGGCGAACCGTTCAGTCCGCATTGCGACAAGTCGCCGTTTACATCGGCAACGCTCCACTCTTTTAAATTAAGGTATGGACGTTGTTCGTACAGTTCTTTATAAGGGAGGTCTTCTCCGCGAGCGCTCTTTTCCTGAACGCCAAGTGCCCTTTTGTATTTCTGTACTAACTTGGCATTGCGTGGACGACAAGGAGCAGCCGAACCGTTTATCGTAATTAAGATAGGCAGAGGAGCCTCTACAGTCTCCACACCTCCGTCGATATGACGTTTGATGGTGATATGATTATTCTCAATCTTCAGTATCTCTTCAGCATAAGTAACCTGCGACAGTCCCAGTTTCTGAGCAACCTGCGGTCCAACCTGTGCGGTATCGCCGTCGATAGCCTGACGTCCACCGATGATAACATCGTAGTCACCGATTTTCTTAATGGCGGTTGCCAAGGCATACGAAGTAGCCAATGTGTCGGCACCTGCGAAAGCACGGTCGGTAAGTAAATAACCATCGTCGGCTCCGCGGTAAAGACCCTCGCGAATGATTTCGGCTGCACGCCCGGGACCCATTGTAAGAATGGTGACAGTAGAACCGGGGAAAGCATCTTTTAATCGAAGAGCTTGCTCGAGAGCATTTAAGTCTTCGGGATTAAAGATTGCGGGTAGAGCCGAACGGTTAATAGTTCCTTCGGCTGTCATGGCATCTTTCCCTACGTTGTGCGTGTCGGGAACTTGTTTAGCCAATACAACAATTTTCAAACTCATATTTTATTGTTTATATTAAAAAAACGAATTGTCTCATCAGAGAATTGAGAGTGCAAAGTTACACAATTGCTTTGGGTTGACAAACTAACTTCGCAAAAAATGCACAAAAGGTGAGAAACTGAGCACAAATAATGTCGTTCTAGTGTATTCTGCGGCATTATTTATTATCATACTAGCTTATGTCACTGGGGGTATACGCATGAAGTCGTTGGAAATGAAGAAGTTTCTTGATTTGTTTTCTAATTGTTTACAATTGATGATGGTAAAAACAGGGCTGTAGTATATTGTGAATGGGATTTTCAATAGTCACGTGAAACTATTTTTTTCTTTTATTTCTCTTTCTTCATCCTTTAATTCATACCTTTAACCTTCATTCTTCTGTATCTTTATATTTAATCCCCTTTCTTCTCGCCGGGAGAAGAAAGGGGAAAAGAAGACCTCGCGACTGCATCTGAAAGGCTATTCCGAAGCTCAGAAAAGCTGAAACGGCTGAACGCGCTTCGCTTGGACGGCATCCGTTTCTTAACGCTTTTCTTCTCTTCTACATCTCACGCCTTTCAGCTGATGTCGCATCCTTCATCTGTCTGACTTCACCTTTCACATCAAGGATCCGGCCTAAGCGAGTCGCGTTAAACGAGAGAAGGTAGTATGAGCGTAAAAAGCGGATGCCGTTCAAACGAACGAAGTGAGAGCGTTCAGCCGCTTTAGCGAATACGACCTTCGAAGTAGCGACGAGATTCAGCCGGGAAGTCTTCTTGCTTCGTTCTTCTCCTGGTGAGAAGAATGAAGATATAAAAGCAGATGCAGTCGCGAGGTCTTCTTTGTAACTTTTTTTTCAAACAAGTTTCCTGCGTTCGGTAGAGCTTAAACTAGTTTAGCTCTACTCTCACTTTCGGAAACAGTCTTCTCCTGGTGAGAAGAAAGTGAAGTAAATGGATGAAGAAAGTAAATATAATGAATGAATTAGGTGAAATAAAAGGACATAAAAATATACTATTATTAAGTATTTGTTCTCTCACAGCTGTGCGAATTATTCCGCACGGCAGTGAGAGATATTTCGCACAGCTGTGCAAAATAATTTGCACGGCAGTGCGAAGACTGTAACATAGTTATCACTAGACAAGAATATCACCAACAAAATTGCTTTACTCTCTTATTTGTTGCCGAATTATCGATAAATCTCTACTGTTTGTAGATATTATTATTAGCATTGATAAGGATAATGTACTTTTGTTTTCGTAAAATGGAAACTCAAATGAAACGTCTAAAATTTATTGTATTATTAAGTTCTTTATTGTTTGTCTCGACTGCTGCATTTGCACAATTCGATGGCGGCATGGGCGGTGGCTTCCCTCCAATGGGAATGGGCCCGATGGGACAGGAATCCAGTCAGAACAAAAGTTCGGTGGAAGGAGTTGATTTAAGTAAGATGAGTGTGATAAGCGATGAGCAGAGTACTAAGCTGATTGAACAATTGAAGAAGTCTATCGAGAAGCATAACAAGAAGATGCTCTCCAAATTTGATAAGAATAAGAATGGACAATTAGATAAAGATGAACTGAAGGCTTGGAAGAAATGGCTTTCGGAGAATGGAACAGATACTTCGGATGCTGATGCTACAGCCGGAGGAATGGGTGGCATGCGAAGAATGCGCGACAGTACGCAAGTGAGGAACGGTGCACCTGGCTTCCGCCCACAAGGCAATGCTCAGAACATGCCTGCCCAAGGACAAGAAATGCCTCCAATGGGTGGCGGCATGGGTCAGACGACTCCTTCGGTAAATGGAACTGCTGCCAGTACAGTGAACAAACTATTGGCTATTAACAACAAGACACTCACTGCTGAAAAAGCCGATGAATCGGTGATTAAAGTAGCGAAAGACGGAAAATTCACAGGAACCGACCTGACGCTAAAAAAGGTAAGCGGCGACACTTCTTCGGGAGGTGAAAGTAATTTCTACGGACTGAATGCGGCTTTTCTTACTGAATCGGGAGCAACGTCTTCGTTGAATGGGGGTAGTATTCTGACTAATGCGGAAGGTGCTAATGCCGTATTCGCATACGGTAAAGAAGCGAAAATCAATATCGACAACCTGAACATTGAGACTCAGAAAAACTCTTCTCGCGGACTGGATGCTACATTCGGCGGAACGATTATTGCCAAGAACGTGACAATTACTACTAAGGGCGCTCATTGCGCAGCCTTAGCAACCGATAGGGGGGAAGGTACGGTAACAGTGACGAATTGTAATGGCACGACTCATGGAGAAGGTTCTCCCGGAATCTACTCAACGGGAAATATCTCTGCCAGCAACAGCCTTTTCTATGCGACAGGTTCGGAAGCAGCTGTTATCGAGGGGAAGAATTCCATTAAACTGTCTAACTGTACGCTCACAGGAACGAAAAGATGTGGCGTTATGCTATACCAGAGCTTTTCGGGAGATGCCGGAGTAGGGACCAGCGTACTGACGATGAAAGACAGCAAGATGACTGCCGTCGAAGGTCCGATGTTCTATTGTACAAATACGCGCACGAAGCTGACACTCGAGAACAATGAGTTGATAAGTCATACGGGTTCACTGCTAAAAGCTGAAGCTAACCAACGTTGGGGGCAACAAGGCAAGAACGGTGCCCAAGTGACATTGGAAACAAAAAATCAGGTGATTGAAGGAACTATCTCTGTCGATAACATCAGTTCTGCAAATATCACCTTCGGTACAGGAACTTGCTTCACGGGTGCCATCAATACAGAAAACCAGTCGAAGCAAGTAAACCTAACCCTTGTAAAAGGATTCAAGTGGGTAATGACGGCTGACACCTATATACAGAAATTGACAGTAGTCGGCATGACAGTCGACGAAGCCATAAAGACTATTCAGGATAACGGACATAAATTGAATTACGCTACAGCAGAAGCGTCTGCTGCAGGTAATATATAGACAAATTGACAAATAGATTATTTTAAGTTTTCATTAGGTATTTAGTTAAACCCGGAAGGAGATTATAGAGTCTCTTTTCGGGTTTAATGATAAAAAAGGCTTATTTGCTGATTCTTTTTTCTTTGGCAAAGATATATTCTTATCTTTGTCTTAGTAATTTAATAGTATTGTAATACCCATGACAACAGATGATATCAATTCGGCACTATCACAATTCTCTCCAATTTCTTTGGACGAGATGAAAGGCATCCGGTTGATGAATCGGGTAGATACAAAGTATGTCACCACGAAGCATCGTTTGCTGGAACTTTTGCGGCAGTCGTGTCAGAATTACAGAGTGCAGGTGGTGGATGGGGAACGGCTCATCGATTATCGTACGATATATCTGGATACGCTGTTTCATGATATGTATATGGCACATCAGAACGGGCGGAGAGTACGTGAGAAGATTCGTGTCCGCACTTATATGTCGTCGCAACTGACTTTCCTGGAAGTGAAGAACAAGGATAATCATGGTCGTACCGACAAAAAACGTATTCGGGTAAATAAGATTGAAAGTTTGAAAGAAGATGGCGGCGCTGATTTCCTTCAGATTCATTCATGGTATCGTTTGGACGACCTGTTGCCACAGTTGAGAAACACTTTCCGTCGGATTACATTAGTGGACAAAGCCAAGACAGAACGCCTGACTATCGATATGGACATCAGTTTCGAGAATCTGATGAACGACAAGCAAGTGCTGCTGGATGATATCGTGGTTGTTGAGTTGAAACGTGATGGACGCAAACCTTCTGATATTTCACAACTGTTGCATCGGATGCACATACGTGAAGAGAACTTCAGCAAGTACTGTATCGGTCAGGTATTAACCGATCCGATGATAAAGCATAACCGCTTCAAGCGTACGTTGATGGATATAGAAAAAATAAATAAAAATAATTAGCATATAATGGAAGAGTTAACTGATTTGTCGATGTCGAGTGCATCGCTGGTAGATGCTTCAAGTTTTGGGCAACTGCTACTGCATTTCTTTTGTAATTTGATAGTAGTAGGAATCATTATCCATTTCTTTTATTATCGGAAGAGCCACAGAAGGGATTATTACTTCACGTTCATCCTGATAAGCATCAGTATTTTCTTGATGATTTATTTGCTGGGTGATGTGAAAATCAAGGTGGGATTCGCCCTCGGGTTGTTCGCCATCTTCGGCATTATCCGCTATCGAACGGAGTCGATGCCGGTGAGGGAGATGACTTACCTGTTCGTGATAATCGCTCTTTCTGTTATCAACGCTCTTGTTGTCGACGTCAGCTATATCGAACAGATAGGGACAAACTTATTGTTTATATTCAGCGTTTGGCTATGTGAGAGCAATCATTGGCTGAAACACGTTTCGGAAAAGTTGATTCAATACGATCGGGTGGAGTTGATTGTTCCTGCCCGACGTGAAGAACTGATTGCCGATTTAGAGAAACGTACCGGTTTACATATACTTCGCGTGGAAGTGGGACACATCGACTTCATCAAGGATTCGGCAATGTTGAAAGTGTTCTATGAACCCGAAGGAGATAAGATTAATACGACAGATACTATCATTAAATTACCACGAGACGATGAATAGAAAGAAATTATTAGCAGGATTGTTGCTCGTTATCGTAGCAATACCTTGTATGGCACAAGGAGACGACTTCGGCATTTGGACTAGTGCCGACTTCAAGAAGAAGTTGTTTACTGGCTTTAATGTCACGGTTGGCGGCGAATTTCGTACGCGTGACGACAGTAAAAAAGTAGAGCGCTGGTCGGGAACTTTGGGAGTAGACTATACACTCCTTAAATGGATGAAATGGGATGCCGGCTATACCTATCTATATAATAATGTAGCAGGACGGACAACATCCAAGGGCAACTACGTGTCTCCTTATTGGATTTCGCGCGATCGTTTCTATACCTCTTTGGAAGGAGAAGTGAATCTGGGGAGATTTGTCGTTTCGTTGCGCGAACGTTATCAATACACTTATCGTCATTCTAAAGCGGTAGCCAAATATAATGACGACGGAGAACGGAAGAGTGCCGATGAACAAATTACAGGAAAGGGGAAGAATGTGCTGCGTACCCGTCCGATGATAGAATACGACATCAGAAAGTCGGCTTTCAAACCTTACCTGTCGTGGGAATTTTATAATTCGTTGAACGATAAAGGAGCTATTGATAAATATCGGCTGAAAGTAGGGACTGCCCTCAAGTTGACGAAGCGACAAGCCTTCGACTTCTATTATCTGTTCCAGAATCATTCGGACGATGATGAACCGCAAGGACATGTACTGGGACTAGGATATACTTATAAGTTCAAATAGACAGACACCCAGAAACAAACACAATACACGATTATGAAAAGGTTATTATTACTACAAACACTAATTATAGGTTTGTTCTTAGCAGCGGGCTGTTCGTCGGACCCGTTTGAAAATGTCGACGAAACAGGAAATGCGGATACTTCGGGCCAAGGCTCGGCAAGTTCTGGAAGTACCTCAACGAGTACGGCGGGTAATCTAACGTCGTTGGATTTTACCATCGACTTGGACGCTGCCGATGATACAGCATATACTTATGTGAAAGAAGTCGTTCCTACCAGTTCGTCGGATACAAACTACGACGACTTCGTGGAGAATTCGACTTTCGGCTCTACCGTTACTATCGCTTATTCGGGCACTTCTGCCACTGTGACGAATAAGGTGGAAGGGGTAACAGTAACAACGAACGGAGCCGACGTAACAGTCAGTTCAACGGCCTCGGAAGTGAATTACGTATTGAGCGGCTCGACAAGCGACGGTTCTTTTAAGGTTGCCAGCAGTACCAAGAAATATGAGGTGACTCTGAATGGAGTGAGTATCACGAATCCTACGGGAGCTGCCATCAATTTGCAATCGTCGAAAAGGGCTTTCATCGTTTCGGTTGCCGGTACAACAAATACGTTGATCGACGGCAGCAGCTATACGGAAGTCACTAACGAAGATATGAAGGGATGCATTTTCTCCGAAGGACAAATGATATTCAGCGGAACAGGTCAGCTTACTGTTACGGGGAAGTGTAAACATGCTATATGCAGTGACGATTATATCCGTATACGTGATGGCGCCAAGATAAATATCGCAGCTGCTGCCAAAGACGGCATTCATACCAATGAAGCCTTTATCATAGGCGGCGGGAGTCTTACCATCTCTGCCGATGGTGACGGCATCGAGGTGGAAGAGGGCTCTATAACTATAAATAATGGTATTATTACGGAAGTGACGGGCGGAGATGCTGTTAAAACATCGTACGACGGTACTGACTCTTCTATTACTCCTTATATTGCTATGAACGGCGGGCTGCTGAAACTGACAACTACGGGTGAGAAGGGACAAGGTCTGAAGGCAGCGGGTAAACTGACTATGTCGGGCGGCATAGTTCAGGCTTCTGTATCGGGCGCAGGCTCGAAAGGACTGAGCAGCGACGGCGATATGACCATCTCGGGCGGCAAGATTACGGCGATAACTTCGGGTGCTCCCGTATATGAGGATAATGACTTATCTGGAGCTGCCGGTATCAAATGCGACGGTACATTGTCTGTAACAGGTGGTGTCGTACAGTGCAAGAGTACAGGCAACGGAGGAAAAGGCATTAGCGGTGATGGAGTGATATCTATTACAGGCGGTACTGTGAAAGTCATCACCACTGGTCAGCAGTATAAATATAACAACAGCCTGGACACTTCAGCCAAAGGTATTCGTGCCGACGGAAATCTAACTATCGGCGGCGGTGCGGTGATGGTAAGAACTTCCGGTGGCGGCAGCGACGGTGGAAGTGAGGGTATTGAGAGCAAGGGAACGCTGACAATCAGCGGAGGTGAAACAGCCGTGTCGGCTCCTGATGATGCTATCAATGCAGCAAAAGCTATCGTGATAAGCGGCGGCAAGACGTACGCGTACAGTACTGGTAACGACGGCATCGATTCTAACGGTTCGATGAGCGTATCGGGCGGCTTGACAATTGCTTCGGGTACTACAGCCCCGGAAGAAGGTTTCGATTGCGACAATAATACCTTGGCAATAACGGGTGGTATCCTCATAGGTACCGGGGGTGCTTCGAGTACCATGGGAGGATCACAATACTCGGTGGCTTACGGAGGTTCGGCAAATGCCAATACGCTGATCAATATCCAGTCGAGCGACGGCTCAAGTCTGGTGACTTATAAGATGCCACGTACCTATTCGTCGATGGTTATGACCTTCAGCTGTCCTGAGATGAAATCGGGTACCAAGTATACCATCTATTCGGGCGGTTCGATATCGGGAGGCACAGAGTTCTACGGCTATTACTCGAATTCTACTTATACCAAGGGATCGTCGTTGACAACCTTTACACCTAGCTCTACTTATACTACCGTGGGTAATGTCAGCTCCGGTGGTGGAGGTGGCGGAGGGCAACCTGGTGGCTTTGGACGATAGAGTAAAATGATAACGAGAGTGACACATTTTGGTGTCACTCTTATTAAAAAATAAAAAATAAATGCTGAAATATTTTTTTAATAATTACCTAATATCTATTTTAGTACGTCAAGTAACGCATTTCCTCTTTGCAATACTATGAAAATGAAAAGAAGTCAGAAACATATTCTCATCGAACAGTTCATTTACTGGTCAATATGGCTACTCATCTTTTTGGCGCCATTGATTGGTAATATTGTTTCTCAGAAGACATCGACTAACGATAATGCTGTCAGCTGGCAAATGCTAGGGCGTCATTGGCTGACGATTATTCCTTTCTTTATATTATTCTTGGCAAATAACTATATTCTCTTGCCGACTTTATTATTACGTAAGAAATATGGTATATATATAGTTATGACATTGTTCCTGGTCATCGTCGTCTGTTTCTGCAATCATTTCCCTTTCTTTAGGGGTGATAATTTCAAACAAGACTTACGGATGGAGAGGAATGAGGGGAATCCTCGTTCACGGCCCGACGGCATTGGCGGACCGATGGCACCACCTGATAAGATGGACGATGCTCCGTTCAATGATATGGAAGGGAAGGGACCGGCAGATGATAATGTGGGGCCTAGAATTCCAAATGACAAGCCCAATGTAAAGCCTGTAGATAAGAAGATGGACAACCATTCGCCGTTCAATGACAAAATGCCGCAACGGAGAAATCATCCTCATTTCCTTGCAGAGATGATATTCAGTTCGATGCTCATGTTCGTTATCGCTGTTTTAATGATAGGTTTCAATATTGCCATAAAACTGCTGTTCCAGTCTATTCGGGATGAGGAAAAAATGAAGGAATTGGAACGGGAACGATTGTCGTCGGAATTGCAGTATTTGCGTTATCAGATAAATCCTCATTTCTTCATGAATACATTGAATAACATTCATGCTTTGGTGGATATCGATTCGAATAAGGCAAAGACGAGTATCATTGAACTGTCGAAATTGATGCGATATGTGTTGTACGAAGCAAGTAACCAAACAATCTCTTTGAGCAGGGAGATACAGTTTATCAATAACTACATCATGCTTATGAAGCTTCGGTTCACCGATAAGGTTCACTTGGATGTGGATGTCCCTTCGCAAGTTCCCGAGGTGCAAATACCTCCGCTGCTCTTTATAAGCTTTCTGGAGAACGCATTTAAACATGGTGTCAGCTATCAGAAAGAATCCCGTATCTCTGTGCAGATTCAGTTGAATGAGAATAAGACCTTAACCTTCCGTTGCTTGAATACAAATTATGGGAAGACGGACGAACAACACCATGGTATAGGACTTGAAAATATAAGAAGGCGCTTGGACTTACTTTATGACAGTAAGTATACACTGACTATAAATACAGATAAAGACAAGTTTGATGTTTTATTAATTATACCTTTACTATGAAATGTATTGCAGTAGATGACGAACCATTGGCATTAGCGCAAATCTCGTCGTATATAACCCGAATCCCTTTTTTAGAACTGGTGAAATCTTGTTCGGATGCTTTTGAGGCCATGAAGGTGCTGTCGGAAGATAAGATAGACTTGATATTCATCGATATCAATATGCCCGATTTGAACGGACTGGACTTTGTTCGTTCGTTGGCTGATAAGCCTTTGATTATATTTACTACGGCCTATTCGGAATATGCAATAGATGGGTTCAAGGTGGATGCTGTAGATTATCTGTTGAAGCCTTTCGAATTCCAAGATTTGTTGAAAGCTGCCGAGAAGGCACGCCATAAGTTTGAATATCTGAAGTTCGAGCAATCTAATGTGGTGGACGGAAAACAAATAGATCCACCCCTTTTGGAAAGTGATGGATCTTTATTTGTTAAGAGTGATTATCGGACTATCCGCGTAGACATCAATGACATCAAATACATTGAAGGTATGAGCGAATATGTACGAATCTTTATAGTCGACGAGAAAAAACCTATTATTTCGCTTCTCAGTATGCGGAAACTGGAAGAAATCCTTCCTGATAATTTCCTACGTGTTCATCGGTCGTATATCGTAAATATGAAAAAAATTACGGAAATATCTCGATTACGTATTATCTTCGATAAAGACACCTACATTCCTGTTGGTGATAATTATAAAGATAAGTTCAATGAATACGTCAACGGCAGAAGCTTGAACAAATAGTTATTTTATTCCAATCTTCTTGGCAATATCTTTTGGTATTGCATCCTTGTGAACTAAAATATTGATAGTCTTATATTCTACGAAGGCTTTCGACGCGTACCATGTGCCTTTATATTTGCCTGAAGGGCCCCAAGAATTCTTTACCATATAATACTCTGTTCCATTTTGGTCTTTTGCGATACCGTATATCATCATGCCATGATCGTCTGTAGTCTGCCAATTGTCGTAGCCTAATTGACGTTTCTCCTGTGTAATAGTCTCTTCTTTCCCTGGCTTATCTACCGGCATTTTCATACCGTTCAACAGACCTGTCCAGCGAGCCATATCGGTGCCCTTATTATCTTTTGCAGATGCGTCGGGAACTACTGCAACGCCATTGCGGGTAAATCCTGATTCGCTGACATCACTGCCCCAGCAAACACAGTAACCATTCATTACGGCATTGTCCATCACTTTGATTAGTTCATCGATAGGAATATTCCAAGACAGTCCGTTGCGCCAATTGTCTTCTACCTCAATAGCAAACTGTGTATAGAATGGATGGTGAGTAAATGAGGTGAGTGATACGTAATCGTCCATATTCAAGCCTAAAGACTGTTCAAAGCTCTTCGGAGTGAACGTCTTTCCATTATAAGTAAATGTCTCAGGGCATTTGCCAAGATATGTATCATAGATGGCAGAAAGTCCCTTTGACCAAACGGGAGATATCTTTTGTTGTTTTCCTTTGGCAATAGCATCAACGTATGCACTTGCTACAGCATCCAATTCACCATGGTTGTGTACAGTGTCACCGTAAAGGATGCCAGGCATTGCTGATTGCGGAACAATACCATAATTCTTCAAGCAATAGACAACATCATAGAAACTGCCGCCAGGTGCGAATGAACTGCTTCCATGGAGACGAACATAGTTCGTTGCACGATCTTCCATAGTGCGGTGTACGACATACATCTCGGAAAGATCATAAGTGCCTTTACCCTTACGGAGCAATTCGCTTTCGAAATAGCCTAAACTAGAGAAAGCCCAACAAGTACTGGAATGACTCTGGTTCTTAATTGAAGTGATGGGATTTGCTTTAACGGTCGTAAATTCATACCCTTCTTGTTTTTCGTTTGTCTGTTTCTCTTGTGCAGATGAGCACAATGACAGCATCAATACTACTGATAAAAATAGAATCCTTTTCATAGTCTTATAAATAAGTGACTGGATAAATGTTTATATTAATAATTTATTGAATCTTGATATGTGATACCCGTTCATTGAAAGTAACGTTCAAGAATACGGAAAGGCTTCTGTCTCGCTGCATGTTCTTGTCGCTGTTGAACTGGTCATTATATTTCAATCCGAACGACAGTGTGCTGTTGCCACGGAATAAGAAGTTGAAGCCACCGCTGACATAAAAGTTCTCTGCTTTCTTGTTGCTGATTACAACATAAGAGTTGCTGACTCCTGCTCCTAATAGGGCTTTTATTGGGCGAGTATATAGATTGCCCAATAGTCGCTGAGCTCCTAACATGATACAGTTTTGGTTCTCATATTTAATATAAGATAATTCGGATTCGGTCTTACTCCAATCGTAATAACGATAGTCGGCAGTGAAGAGCCATCTGTCGTTTAATGTGTAAGATGCGCCAATACCGTAATAAGCCGGCAAATATTGTTTTTTAATAGTTCCGTTCTTACTGACGCTTGTTCCTCCGGAACTGCTGCTCGCTGTCAGCGTGTTTTTTTGATGAAGAGGCTGAGCAAGTCCGTATACAGCACCAATAGTGAGATTGTGGTGCTTGTTTTTAATAAGGTATTGTGCTCCTAAGTCTAAATAAAAGCTTTGTTTCCGCGATTTTATTTCTTCGGCAGCACTGCTCTGTGTCTCTGTCTGTGTGATAGTTCCAGAAACAAAGGCGGCACTTGCACCAATAGATAACTTGTCCTTCCATAAATAGGCACCGCTAATTCCTGCTTTTGATAATCCTCCCGTTCCTTCGTATAGAGATGATGCCGATGAACCTGAAACACCACCTATCACTTCGTTATTCAGCGTAACGGCATATCCGCAACTGGAAACTGGACTGACAAAGATGCTGGCAAATAAGTAAGGTTTCATTCGGAAACCGATGCTGAGGTTATTCAGGTTGCCAACAATTGAATTAGAATTTGAACCTGTTTGGCGATATATACGATATGCTCCTTTTAATCCCATGTCGACGATGAATCGTGCACTGTCTAGTGCAGAGATTGCTGCAGGGTTGGCATAATTGATAAATGTTCCACTTCTCAATGCGATGCCTGCACCGCCCATACCTGCATATTGTCCTCCTTCGCCATAAGCTATTTCGCCAATTCCAAATTTTGAAGTAGGAGAGTTGGTGGTATTTTGTGCCTGAAGGAATGAATACGGTAATATAATAAGGAGTATAATAAGATACTTTCTCATTTTTTTTCGTTATATGTTTTATATACTAAAGTCAATTTGACATTACTGGTAGGATGATCCATATCGCCTAGCATAACTCCCTTGCATGAAGAGAAGAAATCTTTATTAGGAAGGACGAGCTTTAACTTCTTCATGGATGAACCGCTTGTACCCAACAAACTTTGCATGAAAGAGGTAAGGTCGAATGTGTAATATGTTTCGGTGTATGTGGCATCGTCGGTCACTAAGTTACCTGTTTGCACTGCTGTACCGCCCAAGTTGTAAATAAGATCTTGGGTTACACCGTTTACGTCGGTCGTATAGAGCGACAGGGTTTTCGGCAAAGGATAATTAGCGCCGTAACTAAATCGGACAGGATATAGCTGCAGATAGGCTTTTTCTATACTCACCATCTCCCCTTCAGCATTGATATCATTTAAAAATGGGAAACTAATCATCGTATAGAGTCCCGTCAGACCTTGTAAGTAAGCTGCGTTATTGGTCTTGCTTGAGGGTAGCGCATTGAAATAACCTGGCTTTAATGCTGCCAAAGGAGTACCCGTACGATCGTATTTGACTTTACCGAACGACAAAGTCTTGTTTGGTGTGAATACTGCTTTCTCGGCAATAGGCGTATTGGTGATATCGTGATAATACAAGGCAATTACGAAACTGGAATCGTTTACTTGGAAACCATTGAGCATACGATCCGAATTAGTTGGTAAGAATGCCAATCCCTTAAAATAATCTCTGAAGTAAATTTGCTGTTCCATACGGTCGTCACTCTGCAGCATCAGATTGAAGAAGTCTTCACCGAATGAATCCGGCAGTCTGGTCTCAATTTCCTTTTTCTTCTGATTGGGGTGAGGAATGTATGAAATAGTGGTGAGAGGTGTCGGATCGTAAACAGCTTCCGACTTATTATAAAGGTATCCGTTATCATCTAATTCAATATTTTTCTTCAACTTGTGAATAGCAATTTGTTGGGGACCAGATAATGAGTCGCCTACGTAGTTGCAGCTATCTGAATAAAATCTAACTGTAATAGAATCGAAACGATATCGATTTTCGAAAAGAGAGGAGTTTGAGCCTCTGTTTTTATATAAGGAAGTTGAAGTCACATTGTATTCCGTAAAGAAGGAAGCAGTAATATCGCCATGGGTAGTATCGTGGTAGTGCCCGATCTGGCATAATGTGTCACTGGAAGTGGCAAGTGAATCACTCAATACGGTAGAAAGAAGTACTGTACACGTATCTGTTTGATAATTTTTGAAACTGCTTTCGAATAGTTTCTCGCCCACAGTAGTCGCTTCGTCGCGACAAGAAGAGAAGGCTATGATTCCCGCTAAAAATAGAAATATGAAAATGTGACTTAAATATCTCATGTAATTCATCTATATAAAATCTTATAATGAAAGAATTTGCAAAGAAACAAATTTTCTTCGTCTTTCTCAAAAAACTGCCCACAAATTAGATAATTTTATAGTCTTCATGTTTTTTAGGAGAAAGATTTAGCTTTTTTGTCGTTTGTTTTTTTGTTCGCATTAGTGAATTACCTATATTTGTGCCTCAAATTGGATTTTATAATTTGACTATTAACATAAAACAATAAAAAAAGGATGAAGGTATTGAATTTTATGAAGGGCTCCACTTTTATGTTGCTCTTATTATTTGTTCTACTATCGGCAGCTTGTACGAGTAGTAGTGACTATACTTTAGGGCGTTGGCACCAACGTTCAGATTTTGACGGCAAAACACGTTCGGGTGCTGCTTGTTTTACTATTGGTGACATCGGTTATATTATTGGTGGAACAAATGGTAAGGCTCAACGTCTGAAGAGTATGTATAGTTATAATATAGAAGGTGACTATTTTACGGAACTTTTCTCGGAAGATGCTACTGCCACTATGCCAAGTGCACGTAACTATGCAACTGGATTCGCTGTAGGTGGAAAAGGTTACGTAAGCTGCGGCTGGGATGGAACAAATTATGTTGGTGACACGTGGGAATATAATCCTTCTACTAATACTTGGAAACAAATGGATGATTTCCTTGGCGGTGCCCGTTATGGCGCTTTGGCCTTTACTATTGGCAACGATGCTTATATGGGTTGTGGATATGATGAGAATTATTTGAAAGATTTCTATAAGTTTAATCCTAGTGCTGCAGCTGGAAGTCAATGGACTAAAGTAAACGGATATAGCGGCTCGAAACGTCGTTTTGGAATGTATTTCGAAATTAATAGTGTCGTTTATCTTATCGGTGGTGAGAATAATGGTGATGATTGTAAAGACTTCTGGAAGTTTGACGGTACCACTTGGACAAAATTGCGTTATATAACAAGTGATGATGACCTTGTTACTGAAGGTACGGATGATAGTTACAATGATGATTATACCAGTATTGTACGTAACTCTGGTGTAGCTTTCTCTTTGAACGGAAAGGGCTATATTGCTCTTGGAAGAACAGCTGCGGGAACTTATCGTAAGAATTACTGGATTTATGATCCTTCTACAGACTTGTGGAGTAATAATGACGGTGATGTTACTGATTTCGAAGGTTCACAGCGTATCAATCCGGTCTGCATTACAAACGGTAAACGTGCCTTTGTATCTACGGGTCAGAATGGCTCTTCACTTTATTATGATGATACTTGGGAATTCTCACCTAACGAGTATAAAGAGAAATAATGATACCTAAAAAGAGTAAGCTCCGTATTCTGTACGGAGCATTGCTTGCAATCGTTCTTATCTTCGTGGTTGCTCTTTGCTTTTCAAAGTTTCATAAAAGAAAGGGCATTTCATTGGAGGTCGTTGAGGTGAAAGCTAATCCGGCCGAGAATCTGGAAGACGGTTACGGATATCGTATCTACGTTAATGATACCTTATTGATTTATCAACCTTTCATTCCATCGGTTCCTGGAAAACAACCTTTTAAAACGAAAGATGAAGCTTTTAAAGTCGGTGAATTGGTGGTTCATCATATGCAGACTTATGGCGACTTCTTCGTAAGTAAGGATGATTTGAAAAAAATAGGGGTTATTCAATAATTATAGGATATATCTTTGAACAAGGCAATTCACTGCTGAATTGCCTTGTTTTGTTTTCAGTCTTCAATAGAGAATAGGTCACTGATTATATCATCCGAAACAAAGATGCCGATACGACTTAAGCGCAGGTGATTATTCTCTATCTCCATTTTACCGTTTTTCATATGAGGCTCTGCCATGCGAAGGCAGTAATCATGGCGTTCATTGCCGAACAGTTCTTTCAGTTTAGTGAGGTCGATACCTTTTGAAGTGCGCAATGCTGTCATAATGTATTCATCATATTGCATTTCTGATGATAGCTCTTCGAATTGGAAATTTCTTTCTCCATTCTCTATACCTATTATATATAGGTGTAAGTCGGATATGTTCCATTCTCTTTCATTCCCATTGTAAGAATGTGCGGCCGCTCCACATCCTAAATAAGGAATTCGTTCCCAGTAAGAATTGTTGTGGCGCGAGTATTGACCAGGTAAGCAGAAGTTGGATATCTCATAATGTTCATATCCTGCTTCGGCAAGTTCTTCCATCAAAAGATTATAACAATCAAGGCTTTTTTGTTCGTCGACTTCTTGTACAAGGTGCTTCTTCCTCATTTGGAATAGAGGAGTACCCTCTTCATATGACAGGCTATAGGCGCTGATATGGTTGGGCCTCAGTGATAGAACTTGTTTTATATCGTTTTCCCATTGCGTGATAGTTTCTTTTGGCAGTCCATAGATTAAGTCGATGCTGATATTCTGATAGCCTGCTTCTTTACATAGATGGTAGGCATGGATAGCTTCTTGTGCATCGTGGCGACGGTTTATAAACTTTAGCAGTTCATTGTCGAAGGTTTGTACGCCCATGCTGATTCGATTGATGGGGAATCTTTTTAATAGACTTAGATATTCTTTTGTGATATCATCAGGATTTACTTCGATTGTAATTTCTTCGCAGTTGGTTAGTCCGTAAGTCTTTTCTAGTGTTTGAAAGATGTTGCGGAGACTTTCCTCGTCCAATAATGAGGGCGTCCCTCCGCCGATATAAACCGTTCGAATGGATTCTCCTTTTAAATATGGCTGTCGGATAACCAATTCTTTGCTCACAGCATCTATATACCGATGTTGCAAATTGCTATACGCTGTTGTAGAGTAAAAGTTACAATAAATACAACGTGACTTACAAAAAGGTATATGTATATATATGCCTGCCATTTTTTGTGATTATTATCATTGCAAAGTTAATGTTTATATTTCGAATTACTTTTATATGATATAGAGTATTATCCTTTATGTTATATAACATTGTTTAGTAACACAGATAAAATGTTGCTTATCATCGCATTTATTTATATTTTTCGCCTCATTAAGCCTATGATAACCTTAAGTTTGTAAGAAATATTTTAAATTTTATATATCATGAAAGTATATCAAACTAGTGAGATTAAGAACATTGCGTTGTTAGGAAATTCTGGCTCTGGGAAAACCACCCTCGCGGAGTCAATGCTTTTCGAGGGTGGAATCATCAGACGTCGTGGTACTGTTGAAGCAAAGAATACCGTAAGTGATTATTTTCCAGTTGAACAGGAATACGGATATTCTGTTTTTTCAACTGTATTTCATGTTGAATGGAACAATAGGAAATTAAATTTTATTGATTGCCCGGGTTCGGACGACTTTATCGGTGGTGTTGTTACAGCATTGAATGTTACTGACACTGCTATTATTTTGCTGAATGGCCAATACGGTGTTGAAGTTGGGACTCAAAATCATTTCCGCTATACAGAAAAATATAATAAGCCTGTCATCTTCGTGGTTAACCAATTGGATAATGATAAGTGTGATTATGATAATTTGTTAGAACAACTGAAGGAATCTTATGGTCCTAAAGTTATACCTATTCAATATCCTTTGGCTACAGGACCTAACTTCAATTCACTGATCGATGTGTTGGTGATGAAGAAATATTCTTGGAAGCCTGAAGGAGGCGAACCTATCATAGAGGATATCCCTGCTGACCAATTAGATAAAGCAACTGAAATGCACAATGCTTTAGTTGAGGCTGCAGCTGAGAACGACGAGGCATTGATGGATAAGTTCTTCTCAGAGAGTACTCTTTCTGAAGATGAGATGCGCGAGGGTATTCGTAAAGGACTTGCTGTTCGTGGTATATTCCCTGTCTTCTGTGTATGTGCTGGTAAGGATATGGGTGTTCGTCGCTTGATGGAATTCTTAGGAAATGTCGTTCCTTTTGTTACCGATATGCCTAAAGTTAAGAATACAGATGGTGTTGAAGTTGCTCTTGATCCGAATGGACCTGAATCTCTTTATTTCTTTAAGACAAGTATGGAACCTCATATCGGTGAAGTTTCTTATTTCAAAGTTATGAGCGGAAAGGTTCATGAAGGTGATGATCTATTGAATGCTAATCGTGGTTCGAAAGAGCGTATCGCTCAGATGTATGTTGTTGCCGGTCCTAATCGTATCAAAGTGGAAGAATTGCAAGCTGGTGATATAGGTGCAATGGTGAAAATGAAGGATGTTAAGACAGGCAATACATTGAATGGTAAAGAATGTGATTATAAATTTGATTTTATTCAGTATCCTAACTTTAAATATACGCGTGCTATTGCTCCGGTAAACGCTCCTGATATGGAGAAGATGATGTCTTTGCTGAATAGGATGCGTGAAGAAGATCCGACTTGGGTAGTTGAACAGTCTAAGGAATTGAGGCAAACATTGGTTCATGGTCAAGGTGAGTTCCATTTACGTACTTTGAAATGGCGTATGGAGAATAATGAACATCTTGCCATTAAGTATGAAGAGCCAAGAATACCTTATCGTGAAACTATTACAAAAGCTGCTCGTGCTGACTATCGCCATAAGAAACAATCGGGCGGTGCCGGTCAGTTTGGTGAAGTTCATTTGATTGTAGAGCCTTATAAAGAGGGTATGCCATTGCCTTCAACTTACAAGTTCAATGGTCAGGAATATAAGATTACAGTTAAAAACACTGAAGAAGTTCCATTGGAATGGGGCGGCAAATTAGTATTTATCAACAGTGTTGTAGGTGGTGCCATCGATACACGCTTTATGCCTGCTATTTTGAAAGGTATTATGGCTCGTATGGAACAAGGTCCGTTAACTGGTTCTTATGCTCGTGATGTACGTGTCATTGTTTATGATGGTAAGATGCACCCAGTAGATTCTAATGAGGTTTCTTTCATGTTGGCAGGACGTAATGCCTTTAGTGAAGCATTCAAGAATGCTGGTCCTAAGATTTTGGAGCCTATTTATGATGTAGAAGTTTATGTACCTTCTGATAAGATGGGTGATGTAATGGGTGACTTGCAAGGTCGCCGTGCCATCATCATGGGCATGAGCAGCGAAAAGGGTTACGAAAAATTGAGTGCTAAGGTACCTCTTAAAGAAATGTCTTCATACTCTACGGCTCTTAGTTCATTAACTGGTGGTAGAGCTTCATTTATGATGAAGTTTGCAAGTTATGAATTAGTACCAAACGAAGTACAGACTCAACTGATAAAAGACTTCGAAGCTAAAGAAGCTGAAGAATAAAGTTAGTCTGCTTGATGATATTAGCCGTACTCTTAAATAAAGAGTGCGGCTTTTATTTTTTTTCTCTTTGGTAATAAAGAAGGAAATAGAATTTGTATAGTCGGAAACTTATTGTACCATTCTTTGGTATGACTATTCCAGTCAGTGGAATGATCATACTTCTCGAGTGGAACGACCATTTCACTCTGTGGAATAATGAAATCTTCATGACGATGATTTAGAAGATATGATGTAGTTAAGTTTATCGTTCTATTAATTTATTTTATATAAAAAATGAAAGAAGAATCATTTTCTTTTAGAATGATACACTCTATATTGGATATAATTAGATGTAAATAGTTGAATATTTCTACTTTTTAGTTAATTTTGCATTGTTTCTAGTTAAATCAGTTTAACTAATTATGATTGTTAAAAGAAATAGTATACATTTGTTGTCATGAAACGCAGGACAATTTTAATATTAGGTATTATAATGGGGCTTTCTTTTCTGAGCTTGCTATATTTACAGGTAAGTTATATAGAAGAGATGGTGAATATGCGTAATCAGCAGTTTGATTCCGCTGTTAAACGTGGTTTGTTCCAGGTATCTAAAGATGTTGAATATAATGAAGCTCAACGTTGGCTGATTGAAGATGCTTCTGAAGCTGAGAAGAAGGCGTTGCAATCTACTCAGCAAGGCAATAATCTGGTACAACAAACGCAAAGTTATATTATTAAATCTCCTGATGGATCTGTGTCTTCTGAATTTAAGTTTAATACCATCCCCTCAAATTCATCAAATCTTCCTAAAGCGATGATATCTCGTCGGCATGGTTTGAACACTATTCCTCAAACATCACAGACTCTTATCGAGACAATTCGTAACATGTACATGTACCAACGTTATTTACTTGATGAGATTGCTTGGCAAATGATTTATCATTCCAGTGATAAGGCTATTGGACAACGTATTCGTTATAAAGATATTGATAACTACTTAAAATTGGATTTGTTGAATGAAGGCATCGATTTGCCTTATCATTTTACTATTATAGATAAGAATGGCAGTGAAGCTTATCGTTGTCCTGATTATGAAGCCAAGGGAAATGATGTTTCTTATACACAGCCTTTGTTCCAGAATGATCCGCCAGCGAAAATGAGTATTATTAAAGTTCATTTTCCTGGTCGTAGGGACTATATCTATAGTTCAATTAATTTCATGGTTCCTTCACTTATCTTTACGTTGGTTTTGTTGGCGACATTCATTTATACCTTATTTATAGTCTTCAGACAGAAGAAGCTCACAGAGATGAAAACTGATTTTGTCAATAACATGACTCATGAGTTTAAGACGCCGATTTCCACGATTTCTTTAGCAGCTCAAATGTTGAAGGATCCTGCAGTCAGTAAGTCACCTCAAGTATTTCAGCATATTTCATCCGTGATAATTGATGAGACTAAACGGTTGCGTTTCCAAGTTGAAAAGGTTCTGCAGATGTCTATGTTTGATAAACAGCAGACAATGTTGAAAAAGAAAGTGCTTGATGCGAATGAGTTGATAGAAGGTGTTGTTAATACTTTCGCATTGAAGGTAGAACGTTACGACGGGCAAATAAAATCAGAACTGGAGGCTCAAAAGTCGGAAGTGTTTGCTGATGAGATGCATCTGACAAATGTTGTTTTTAATCTAATGGATAATGCTGTTAAATACAAGAAGCCTGATGTAAGTTTGGTTCTTAAGGTGAGGACATGGAACGAATCGGATAATCTAAAAATCTCAATAGAAGATAACGGCATTGGCATAAAGAAAGAAAATGTAAAGAAGATATTTGATAAATTCTATAGAGTACATACCGGAAACCTCCATGATGTGAAAGGGTTTGGTTTAGGTTTGGCTTATGTTAAAAAGATAATACTTGCTCACAAGGGAAATATCCATGTGGATAGTGATTATGGAGTGGGCACTAAATTTGTAATTACATTACCTTTAAATGATTAGCAATATGGACGAGAAATTACGTATTTTGATGTGCGAAGATGATGAAAATCTTGGCATGCTGCTGAGGGAATACCTTCAAGCAAAGGGCTACACCGCTGAATTGTATCCGGATGGTGAAGCAGGTTACAAGGCTTTTTTGAAGAGCAAATTTGATATTTGTGTCTTTGATGTTATGATGCCGAAGAAAGATGGTTTCACGCTCGCTCAAGATATTCGTGCCGTGAATTCAGATATTCCTATTATATTTCTAACAGCAAAGACATTAAAGGAAGATATATTAGCTGGTTTTAAGATTGGCGCTGATGATTATATCACAAAACCTTTCAGTATGGAAGAACTTACTTTCAGAATTGAGGCTATTTTACGTAGGGTTCGTGGTAAGAAGAGTCGTGAGAGTAATGTTTATAAGATTGGCAAATTTACTTTTGATACGCAAAAGCAGATTTTGTCGGTAGGCGATAAACAAACTAAACTGACAACAAAGGAATCTGAATTGCTCAGTTTGTTGTGTGCTCATGCCAATGAAATACTACAACGTGATTTTGCATTGAAGACAATATGGATAGATGATAATTATTTTAATGCACGTAGTATGGACGTCTATATTACAAAATTGCGTAAACATCTGAAAGATGATGATTCAATAGAAATCATCAATATTCACGGTAAGGGTTATAAATTAATAACACCTGAACCAACAATCTAAAATGATTCAATATTAGCATGCGGGAGATCATATCTTCCGCATGTTTTTTATAATTGTACTAATCTTGTGAGTTATTGAATATTTTCCGCAGTACTCTTTGACTGATTTCCATTTCTTCTAAGGTTACGTCTTTCAAGGCATCCTTAAGTGTCATTGAAGCAATGGCACGCGCTTTTAGTTCCAGCCCTTTCCCGATTTGAGTGAGGTAGATAAGATTAACTCGTTTGTCTTTCTTGCCGGAAACTCGTTTTACTAAATTACGATGCTCCATATTGTTAATCAATCGGGTCATGCTAGGTTTGTCTTTATAAGTGGCATTACATAAATCCTGTTGAGTAACGCCGTCTTTTTCCCAAAGGAATAAAAGTACCGTCCATTGTTCTGGGCTGATATCATAACCTTTTGCTCTAAAATTACGGTATAGATTTCGATTGATCACTGCTGATACTCTACCATTCATGATGGCAAATATCAAATGCATATCAAAGTTGAATTGGAATTTCATATAAATAGTTTAAGCTTATTGCAAATTTAATTACTTTATTGGATTATACAAATCATAGTAAAATAAAAATATTAAAACTTTGTAGATTGTGAGAAATTGACTACCTTTGCGGTCGCAATTAAAATAAATAAAATAATTTAATTAACAAGAGTATGAATCAATACGAAACCGTTTTCATTTTAACTCCCGTTTTGTCTGATGAACAGATGAAGGAAGCGGTAGAGAAATTTAAGGGCATCCTCAAGGAGGAAGGTTCTGAAATTATCAATGAGGAGAATTGGGGACTGAAGAAGTTGGCTTATCCGGTTCAAAAGAAATCTACTGGATTTTATCAACTGATTGAGTTTAAATCCAATCCTAATGTAATTGAGAAGTTAGAGCTCAATTATCGTCGTGATGAACGTGTTATCCGTTACTCAACAGTGAGAATGGATAAGTATGCTGCTGAATACGCAGAGAAGAGAAGAAGTCTTAAATCAAGTAAAAAGGAGGATTAATTATGGAACAGAATCAAAACCAATCAGAGATTAGGTACTTAACTCCACCTACAGTTGATGTTAAGAAGAAGAAATATTGCCGTTTCAAAAAGAATGGCATTAAATATATTGACTATAAGGATCCTGAATTCTTGAAGAAATTCTTGAATGAACAAGGAAAGATTCTTCCACGTCGTATTACTGGTACTTCTTTGAAGTTCCAACGTAGAATAGCAAAAGCTGTTAAGAGAGCTCGTCAGTTAGCGTTGCTCCCCTATATAACCGATTTGATGAAATAAGGAGGATAGTAATATGGAAGTTATTTTAAAAGAAGATATAGCCAGTTTAGGTTATAAGAATGATATTGTTAAAGTAAAGAACGGTTATGGCCGTAACTATCTTATACCTTCGGGGAAGGCTGTTATTGCAACTCCTGCTGCTCGTAAAGTGTTAGCTGAAGATTTGAGACAACGTGCTCATAAGTTAGAGAAGATCAAAAAGGATGCTGAGGAATTGGCAGCTAAACTGAAAGAGGTATCTTTGGTTATCAAGACAAAGGTTAGTTCTTCTGGTACAATTTTTGGTTCAGTAACTAATATCCAAATTTCAGATGAACTCTCGAAATTGGGTATGGATGTAGATCGTAAGATTATCTCTATTAAAGATCCTGTTAAGGAGGTTGGTAAGTATACGGCTACTGTTAAGTTACATAAAGATGTTTCAGTTGATATTCCTTTTGAGGTTGTCTCTGAAGACTAATATTTAGTACAATAAACATTTTATCAATATAAAAAGGGGTAATGATCGAAAGTCATTACCCCTTTTTTATGTTTCTATTAAATCAATGTAATTGAAAGAAGTTTCAGTATTAATACCACTGAATGTTACTCTGGGTCTGGCTTCTTTGTTCCCATTTTAAGTCTTGTAAGATACTTGCACTAGCGCGGATGGTGAAATTATAATATTTCCATGTACCAAAGGGCGAAAGGCTACATGTCATTGTGAAGCAGTGAAGATTACGAGAGATGTTCATAGACGTCTGACTGATTTGCTTAGTCTCGAAATCATACCCACTGGAAAAGTTAAAAGACCAATTATTCGATAAGTTGATATTACCAGAAAAGTTGATGTTGTGGGTATATTTATAGGGGTACCGCATAGTATGCTTATTGATTGTACCGCCTGTATTCTCACTGATATTAAATGAGTAGTTCACTGAAAGTGACCATGGCATACTGAAAGTTTCATATCCGTTTGCATCAACTTTACCTTTCTCTTTCGATTTTTCTATAGTATTTTTTTGTTGCATATTAGGATCTTGATTCTTATTCGTAGGATCTTCCTCGTCATTCATATCTGTGTTTGGATTCTTATCATCCTTTTTGTCTTCCTTACCAAACCATTTTTTCCAAGTATCATTATTAAAGGTATAGCTGAAAGAAGAACCATACCCCTGGAATCTTCCAAATCTGCCGTACGACCATTCTGTACGATTCCCAACATAAACATTACCTTTTGAATCGAACTGATAAGCATATGTCGCAAATTGAGCGTTTAGATTAAATGTATAATTGTTTAGTCCTGGAAATTTCATTCTCAATCTTAAGGCTAAATCACTCCAAGGTTTTTCTTTGGCTGCAGTATTATATGAGATGTTACCGCCGAGTTCATCTATCAGACTGATTTTCTTTACGGAGTCATTCTTCGCCTTATACTTCATCTCCAAATTGTTGGCAAGATCTAAGCTAATTACACCTTGTTTTCCTCTACTGGGAACACCGAATGGTTGATCCTGGTAGGGTGAATAATATTGTTCATTACCAGAAGCGTCAATGTATTTTTTCCAATAGCCGTAATGCATAGCGCCGAAGTCAGGAGCTGCACTTAAACTAATCGTCGGAGTTACGACATGTCGTATTTGTATCTCTTTCTTTTTAAATAGGAGTGGCTTGTACATTCCATAAAGTTTGGTACTTAGTCCTAAACTGGCATTATAGTTATACACTCTATGAAATCCATAGATGGTATCACCAGGCATAGGAGCCAATGTACTGGTAGCTCTATTATACTCTTGCATCACTTTACGCGTATACCATCTTTCAGTATAATTGACCGAAGGCGTTACATTAATATATTTAAAGAGGGAGAAAGTGGCACTGATTGGAATATTGTGATTCATTCCATTTATCCAATCACGCGTTAGGCTACTATTAAATATCTTGTCGTCTTTAGTCTTTATACTATTTGTCAATCGACCGGTATAACTCATCGCTATCTTTTCATACCATTTCTCATCACCCGAAGCTTTCTTCCTCTTGAAAGGGTAAATGTGGCTTAAAGTTATATTTAAGTCTGGCATAGTAATGGCAATCGAAGAATCTCGTAATGTTTGAGCTATATTAAAGGTACTTGATAGACTCAGGTTCTGCTCTGGAAAATTACGAGAGTAGCTCACACTAGACGTTTTGGTGTTTTGCGTCATTAACTGTGAATTATATAAATTGCTGACATTTGTTTTCTCATAACTACTGGTTGAGAAGTTAACACTAGCAGAGAAAGTACTGTTTGGACTGGCTTTCTGATCTTGTCGATGGCTCCAAACTATTTTAAAATCCTTTGCAGTTGTATAATCTGGCAATCCTTTGTCACCTGTTTTTGTAACTTGGTAATCAGCTTGGAATGTACCTGAATATTTATATCGTTTGTTATAGTTCGTATAAGCATTGATGGCCCATGAACCCTTTGTATAGATATCGCCTGTTAATTTCAGATCCATGTAATCATTGATTGCAAAATAATAGCCACCTTCAGTTAATCCAAAACCTCTACTGGAGTCATCCATATAAGTAGGCATAATGAATCCCGAAGAATATGAATTTGAAAAAGGAAAGAAGAAGAAAGGAACCGCTATTGGCAGAGGAACATCTTCTACTACAAGATAGGCTGGTCCCGTAACAATATCTTTCTTAGGACGTACTTTGGCTCTTGTCATTTGCATATAGAAATGGGGATGCTCATGCAGGTCACAAGTAGTATATCTTCCTCCATTCATGTATAGTTCATCATTTGAACCTTTCTTAGCATTATTGCCAGTGACATATCCTTCACCTTGCTGAGTAACGACGTCACTGATCATGCCCTTCTTACTTTTAAAGTTATATCTGATTGTCTTTGAATCGTAGGGTGTATCGCTGTCTTTAAATTCTGGTTTTCCTTTAATAGTACCTGTAGAATCTGTGACACCGCGAGCATAGACAGTGCTGCTGTCCATATTCATACTGATTATCTGGGCATTTAATTCTGTCTTTTCATATTTTACTTTTCCACTGCCGTAAAGATGCGCATAACCTTCTTTGGTAAAGACAATAGAATCATCCGCCTGATATTCAACAGGCGCATCAAGCTGTTTCTTTTCCTTTTTCGAAACAGAATCTTTGCCCAAAGAATCCTTCTTCACCGAATCGGTATTTACCATATTGGCAGTGATATTCTTATGCTTTGGACGTTGAGATTCAGCTATACTCGGTATAAGAATAGCTGCCGCAATGATTGATACTAATATCTTATTCCATTTAGATGACGACATTCACGTTTCATATTACGTAGTAACCGACAAAAATACTCAAACTTCCGCAATTATCGCTTTTTTGTAACCACTTTATTTATCTTTTAGCTTTCTATAGGAACCGTTCACACCAAAGATTAAAACGTTTTAATCCTTCTTCCCCAAATCTTGAGATGCTTTTTTGTGCCTGTTCAATAGTCTTTTCTTTATCTAATTTTGTCTTTGAAAAGAATTTATCTGAAAAACAAATGATTTGTTCTTCAATGCTTATTGGCAACATGTCCCTATGAGGAACAGGTAATTGTTGACGAATAATTTCTTCGAGAGAGAGTCCGGCGCCAGTGTGTCTTTCGCAAACTAGGGCATGACGTGGAAAGCCTTCTTTTTGCATTATTTCAGCTCCTAATGCTCCATGTTTAATATAAGGCTCTTTCCCCATACAGTATATAGATGGGGCATCAGTGAGGAAGATGCCAATATCATGTAGCATCGCTGCCTCTGAAATGAATGTTTTATCTGCACCTAGTTCGGGATGATTATTGACGATGCATAAAGCTTTTTGTTCTACTGATCGACTATGCTGGATGAGTATATGTTTTAATGTACTATCTTCTATGTAATATTTACTAATGATATCAAGAGGATTCATGTTTGTTATGGATAATAATTGGTTGCAAATTTACTACCGAAAAGTGAATTGTCAAAACGATAGCCAATACAATATGTTTTGATGTAATTGAAATTACGAGGATTTAATAGTTGAAAACGATTTTATCACGATATTCAAATATGGTAAGTTTTAAGACAAAATATTTGTATTTATCTTGTTCAGTTATTTTTTATTTTATACATTTGTAATGTTTTAAATTGTAAGTGATGGTTGGATTTAAAATAGAAAATAAAAATAATTATGAAAAAGTCGGTTTATATAATTCTTCTCTGTTTATTATTTACAGCATGTGACTCTTCACAAAAAATTATTTATCTTCAAGATTTGAATTTAAATGATAAACAAAAGATTGAACAAGGCTCTACTATAACAGCTTTACCCAAAGATATGATTTCTATTATTGTATCTAGTAAGGACCCGAAATTGGCAGCTTTATTTAATTTGCCACAAGTTAGATATATTGCCGGGACAACTCAATTAAGCCAGAATTCGGCAGAGCAGTTATCTGGTTACACAGTTGATGAAGAAGGCAATATTGATTTCCCTGTGATTGGAAAATTACATATTGCTGGTATGACAAGAGATCAAATTGCATCATTGATTAAAAATAATTTAGTGAATAGTGATTTGTTGAAAGATCCTGTGGTTACAGTTAACTTTCTAAATCTACATGTTTCTGTATTGGGTGAAGTAGCTCATCCAGGCCAGATTGCAATTAGTAGAGATCAAATTAATTTATTGGAGGCATTGAGTATGGCTGGAGATTTAACTATTTATGGAAATCGTTTTCCTGTTTATGTCATACGTGAAGAAAACGGTGAGCGTGTCACTCTTGCTGTTGATTTGCGCTCGAAGGATTTATTCAATTCTCCTGCTTATTATTTGAAACAAAACGATGTTATTTATGTACAGCCTAATAAAGTCCGTGCTGGACAGTCGACAATTAATGATAACAACATGAAGTCTGTATCTATTTGGATGTCTATAGCTTCATTATTAGCTACTATTAGTGTTTTAATTTTTAAATGATCTTATTAGATAACCATTTAATGGATTCACATAACATGATAGATCAAAAATCAAATAATAACGAACAAAGGACTAACGATTCTACTACTCTTTTAGATTTATGGGGTATGTTTATTCCAAGATGGCATTGGTTTGTAATTACATTGTTAGCTGCTTTTTTTATAGCATTTTTTTACCTCAAGAAAACCCCACCTGTATATACTCGTACTGCTTCTGTCTTGATAAAAGACAATACCAAAAACGGAACTTCATCTGGGGGTGGAGATATGAATGCTTTCTCTGATTTAGGAATTTTTAAGTCGAATATCAATATCAATAATGAGTTATTGACATTCAAATCACCTTCATTAATGGTTGAAGTTGTAAAACGTTTGAATTTAGATAAAATCTATACTATTGAAAAAGGTATTAGAACCGTTGAACTATATAAAAAAACTCCTGTAGTAGTAACATTTAATACTCAAGGAAATGATAATTGCGGTCAATTTGATATAGTATTAAAACCACATAATGTTTTTGCTTTAAAAAATTTCTCTACTAACACTACAGCCTTCAGTGGTGAGATAACAGGGCGTTTTGCAGTACCAATAACAACTCCAGTTGGTATTGTTACATTAACTCCAACTTCTTACTTCAATCCAATCTATTTTAATACTGACATCCATTTCATAAAATCTAAGAAGAATGCGATGACTAATTCGTATATCTCTCATTTAAGTGCAGAATTAGCAAACAAAGATGCTACTATCATTAGTCTTACGATAAAGGATGTTTCTACTCAGAAGGCAGAAGATTTATTGAGAACGTTAATTGCAGTATATAATGAAAATTGGGTAAAGGACAAGAATCAGATTGCCGTAAGCACTTCTCAGTTTATCGCAGGTAGGTTGCAAGTTATTAAACGTGAATTAGGAGGTGTGGACGAGAATATCTCTAGTTATAAAAGTCGTAATCTTGTTCCAGATGTTGAGGCTGCATCAAATATGTATATGACGCAAGTTTCTGAGACAAAGAGTAAACTTTTAGATTTGTCAAATCAAATAGCTATTGCTCAAAATATACGTATGGCATTGAGGAAAAAGAAATCACTTAATCAATTGCTTCCTACTAATACGGGAATAGGCAATTCTAATATAGAGGGACAGATTACAGAGTATAATAATTTGCTTCTTGAACACAATAGTTTATTAGCCAACAGTAGTAATAATAATCCATTGGTAAAAGATATGGATCATTCGTTAACTTCAATGCAACAGGCTATTGCTCGTTCAGTAGATAATCTTATTATGTCATTGAATGCTCAGATTGGAAATATTCAGCATTCAGAAGTACAAACTACTCAGAAGATTGCTTCTAATCCTAAACAAGCTCAATATTTATCGTCTATTGGGCGTGAACAAAAAGTGAAGGAGGAACTATATTTGTATTTATTGCAGAAACGTGAAGAGAATGAACTTTCACAAGCTTTCAGTGCTTATAACTCTAGAGTGATAACTCCTCCACAAGGTTCACCTTCTCCATCTTTCCCTAAAAAATCTTATGTGTATTTGATTGCTTTCATTTTAGGTTTGCTGATTCCTGGAACAACAATTTATTTGAAGGAAACGATGAATACATCCATTCGCGGGAAGAAAGACTTTGATGATTTTGACATTCCTTTCCTCGGCGATATCCCGCAGACGGGTAAGAAAAAGCGAGAAAAGAAAAATCAAATTCAAGACCATCCGATTGTCGTTGCTCCAAAGAACCGTAATTTGGTAAATGAAGCTTTCCGCGTTGTGAGAACGAATCTTGAATTTATTTTGGGGAAAGAAAACTCATCTAATAAGCTTTTGATGTTTACATCATTTAATGTTGGAAGTGGCAAAACTTTTCTAACAATGAATTTAGCAACTTGCTTTGCTCTAAAAGGTAAGAAAATACTTTTATTAGATTTAGATTTGCGTAAAGCTTCTATGAGCAATTCATTAGCAGGAGGTAAAGAAGGTGTTTCGGATTATCTCGGAGGAAGAATAGATGATATTATGCCTCTTAGGAAAACTCTTTCAGAAAATTTAGATTTAATTCCTGTAGGTACTATAGCACCTAATCCAACTGAACTTTTATCTTCAGAACGCTTAGATCATTTGTTTGGTGAGTTAAAACAAAAATATGATTGTATTTTTATTGATTGCCCTCCTGTAAATATCGTTGCTGATTCGGATATTATAGCTAAACACGTAGATGCTACATTGTTTGTTGTACGTGCAGGATTGTTTGACCGCAGAATGTTACCTGAACTCGAAGATTTATATAGAAGTGGCAAGTTTAAACGCATGTCAGTTTTATTAAATGGTGTTGAGCATTTCCACGGCAAATACGGTTATTATAAATATGGTTACTATAAGGGTTATAGTAAGTCATATGGTAACAGCTATTACACGAAAGAAGAATAATGTTTTTTTTACGTAAAGACTTATTAAAATCTTGTTTGCTCCAACGTTTTACTGATTACCATTCTCATCTACTTTTTGGAGTTGATGATGGGATATCTACGTTGGAAGAGTCTCTGGCTCTATTGTCAGATATGGAGTCTGCTGGGTATTCAGAACTATGGTTGACTCCTCATATTATGGAAGATATTCCTAATACAACAGAAGGGCTACGGCAGCGCTTCGACAATCTTTGTGAATCGTATAAGGGTAATATATGTTTGCATCTAGCATCTGAATACATGTTAGACGCTTTGTTTAGGAAGAGATTTGAAAAGGATGACCTATTGTTGTTAAAAGATAAATATTTGTTGGTAGAAACATCTTATTTCAACCCGCCATATAACATGGACGATATGCTGGAAGAAATTATAAGGAAAGGATATTGGCCTGTATTGGCACATCCCGAACGTTATACTTACATGGATATGGAAGAATACAGAAAGTATAAAAATATGAATATCCTTTTTCAGTTGAATATACCTTCGTTGGCTGGAGTATATGGCAAGATGGTTCAAAAGAAAGCTGAACAACTTTTGGATAAAGGCTTTTATAATATATGTGGGTTCGATACTCATTCTTCTACTTTCTTTAATAATGTAATAAGGAAGCCGTTTTTAACAAGTAGTAAAGTGAAACAATTAGAAAACCTTATAAACCATGAAATATAAATTTATTGTAACTTCTTTTGTCATCTTGGCTTTATTTTCCGGATGTAAAAGCGCTAATTCTGCGGTTAATGAATATGATAACAATAAAGTTATCAAGTCTGATTATCAAGTAGATATTTGTATCTACGGTGGAACGTCTGCTGGAGTCACTGCTGCATATTCAGCAAAAAAATTGGGCAAGACAGTATTGTTGGTTGAACCCGGTAAACATTTGGGTGGATTGACAACAAGTGGATTAGGATTGACAGACTTCGGCCATAAGTCTGCTATTATCGGTCTATCGTATTTGTTCTATTGCCGTGTCGGCGAGTGCTATGGAAAGGCGGAGCAATGGACTTTCCCGCCTAGTGTTGCTTCAAAGGTGATGAACCGTTTTATTACCGATGCACAAGTAAACGTATTATATAATCATCGGATTATCAAAGCAAAGGTGAAAGATAAGAAGATTGTGTCTATTTCATTAGAAGAATCACAACCTTCCGGCGGAAAGTCGGTTACTGTTCATGCGAAACAATTTATCGATTGCTCTTACGAGGGTGACTTGATGGCTAAGTCTGGAGTTTCTTATTTTTTGGGAAGAGAAGACAATTCAAAATATGGCGAGACATATGATGGCGTTCAATTGGCTATTCATCATCAGTTCCCTGATGGAATTGATCCATACAAAGTGAAAGGTGATCCAAAAAGTGGTTATTGTTGGGGAATCACCTTCAGTCATTTGTTCCCTAATAGTACTGGTGATAAACTGACACACGGTCGTTTGCTCCCTAATGGCACGGGCGATAAACTGATACAATCATACAATTTCCGTTTATGTCTGACTAACAATGTCAACAACATGCGTCCTTTTGAGAAGCCAGATAATTACGATGCTTCACATTATGAACTATTCTTGCGCATACTGCCTTCTATTAATTATAATATATATAAGTGTTTATCTATAGATGCATTGCCCGACCAGAAGTTTGATATCAATAACAATGGCGCTTTTTCCACAGATATGATTGGCATGAATTATGATTATCCTGAGGGAAGTTATGCTACACGCGACCGTATCTATAAAGCTCATGTAGATTATACTAAAGGCTTTCTATATTTCATGTCTCACGATGAGCGTGTGCCTTTAGAATTCCGTAAGCAGGCCTTTTCATTTGGATATGCAAAAGATGAATTTACAGATAATGATAACTTTCCACCACAGCTATATGTCAGAGAAGCTCGCAGAATGGATGGCGAATATATTATGACAGAGAAGAATTGTATGGGAAAAGAGAAGGTTAATGACGGAATCATCCAAGCGTCATATACTATGGATTCACATAATTGCCAGCGAATTGTTGTCAATGGCATGGTGAAGAACGAAGGAGATGCTCAGTATCGTATTCCTGGTCCTTATCCTGTTTCTTATCGCAGCATAACGCCGAAGCGTACTCAATGTACGAATCTTTTGGTACCAGTATGCTTATCTGCTTCTCACATTGCATACGGCTCAATACGTATGGAACCTGTCTTTATGGGATTAGGCGAGGCTGCTGCAATAGCGTCCTCATTGGCTATTGATAATAACTCGATGGTACAGCAGGTTGATGCCGCTAAGATTCAGCAAATATTAAAAGACAATCCGTACTTGGATAAATAACATTTACCACTTTCCCGATATGGTCGTTTTGCAATAGCAACAACGACCATTTTTTATATGGTTTTCAAGTACACGATAACCATCTCTTCTGACCAACAGTTCATGGCAGGAAGGGCAAAAAGTATTTTCACCTTCTATCTCACTTACATTTCCTGTATAGATGAATCTTATTCCCTCTTGCTCTGCAATGTCGCGTGCTTCGAGCAGCGTATCGAGGGGAGTGACAGGAACGTTACTCATCTTATACATGGGAAAGAAACGACTAAAGTGTAGGGGAGTATTTTCGAAGCCATTCTCCACTAACCAGTGACACATCTGATGAATCATATCGGCATCGTCGTTGACTGTCGGAATCAACAGATTTGTTATTTCCAACCAAACACCAGCGTCCTTTAGAATCTTCAATGTGTTGAGGACAGGTTGAAGTCGTCCCCTATTAATCTTTTTATACAGTTCGTCACTAAATGATTTTAGATCGATATTTGCAGCGTCAAATACTCCACATAGTCGTTTCAAAGGTTCCTCATTGATATATCCTGCCGATACGATGATATTCTGAATATCATTCTCGTGAGCAAGCTGGGCACAGTCATAAGTATATTCGTAGAAAGTAATAGGTTCCGTGTATGTATAGGCAATTGCCGGGCAATGTGTTCTTTTGCATGTGGCTATCAACTTATCAGGAGGCAGGTAGACATTCTCGATATCTGTAGGTTTAGCTTGCGATATGTCCCAATTCTGGCAGTTCAGACAAGAAAAGTTACAGCCTGTAGAGGCTACAGATAAGCAGCGGCAGCCGGGATGAAAGTGTAGAAGAGGCTTTTTCTCAACGGGGTCTACATGCAAAGCACAAGGCTGTGCATAAGCTTCGGAATATAAAACATTTCCTTTGTTGACGCGGCTATGACATAAACCATATTGTCCATCACTCAAATTACATTCATGAGGGCAGATCTCACATTGTACTCCTTTGTCTGTAATATGGTAGTATAGACCTTCTTTCCCTAACCGAACATTCGCTGTCATGGCTATTTCTCCCTAAAAACTAAAGCTTCATAAGTGTAGAGGTCGGCATCTTTCCATCCGTCCCAAGCGAGGCCCGCCTTGTCGCGTGCGCAGTGTCCCAAGAATTCTTCCTTGCTCCAATGCGTTTCGTCTTCAACTTGAGGTAAGAAAGTACCGCTCCTTCCGCCTTTAGAGATATAGATACCTTGTTTGCCGAGGATAAACTGATCGATGTTTTTAATCTTCTTCATCGGAGATAATACGGAAATTTCGATATCAATCTTATCGAGTTCGTCTTTCCTGACCGGGAAAAAGCGCGGGTCACCGAAGGCTGCCGATTCAGCCATCTCCTCGACCACTTTATACAACGGCATATCATTCCCGAACAAACCAATACATCCTCTCAACTGTTTGTTCTCATTAAGTGTGACAAAGGCGCCGCAGTGCATCAGTAAAGTCTCTGTCAGTTCATCTTTATCATAAGCGAGTTTTCTCTCTTTAGTAAGTTTATTCTGAATGGTCGTACGGGCAATCTTCAGCAAGGTCGTTTTCTCTTTGTCGGTCAACGAGAATGAAACGGATGGATCATTCCCTCTTTTTCTCGTAAAACAAAAAGCATGATAGCCTACTACCTGCAGATGGTCACCGTATTCTGAGTCCCCTGAGTTACGATATTGGATATGATGAATCTCGATATCCTTTAACTTGGAAGTGATACATAATAAAGTAGCAATGGCACTCTGACCGCAGGCACTTGTTGCCAAGTTGGAAATATGTTCTTTTTCATTGGCAGAGAGTGCTTCTAGAAAGTTATCTAAAGAGCCTGTCTCGATAGCCTTCCCAGTTCTACCGTCCACAGTCTTGGCATCATCATAAGAAGGATAATGAGAAAAGTCGCTGCTGATGACGAACAGATTCTTTTCATTAAAATAAGGTTTCAGTACTTCCGCAATCTTTTTGATGGTTGAAAGTGATTGTGTTGCCACGATGATAGGTACGATAGGAGGCATCTTCTTCAGGTGATATTGCAAGAAAGGCAGTTGCACCTCGAGGCAATGCTCCTGGATATGTGCATCCGGATTGCAAGAGAAATAGGGACAATCATGAATGAGTTTACTGCATAGCTCTTTGTCGACTTTCACTTTTCCGAGCGGTGTTCCGTAATAATCGTATGCATTGTTGGTCGAAGCGCCATCCATATATACGTGATGGCTGGGACCAATCAGGAAGATATGTTCGTATTCCCGTTCCGAATTAATCTGAGCAAAAGCAGAAGCGGCAACTGCTCCCGAGAAGACATAACCGGCATGCGGTACAATAACAGCAGCTACATTGTCATTACTCGGCACATTGAAATGCTGAAAGTATTCAGAAAGCATTTGTATAACAGAATCTTTAGTAGAAGGATAAAATGATCCCGCTACTGCCATGGGACGGACAGATTCTGAACCTCCTTTATCTTGTCCGCTACACGTACTGCATGAGAATAAGGTACTGATTGACATGATAAGTATTGTTTTATAAATATTATATGTTGAACACGTTGAGATTTTCATCATGTAAAACCATTTATGTTCTATACAAAAATAGTGATATTATTTATCTTTATTCTTTTATAGAAGGAACATTTTTGAGAAAATAATTGTTCATATTCGAAATCTGTCTTTACTTTGCAGTTGTTATTGATAATTCAATTTAAAATGTCATTAAGATACGGAATAATAGGAACTGGTGCCATTGGGGGATATTATGGCGGAAAACTTGCACATAATGGTAAAGATGTTCATTTTCTTTTTCATTCAGATTACGACTTCGTAAAGAGAAACGGTCTGCAGATTGATTCTGTTGATGGGAATTTTCATTTATCTGATGTGAACGCCTATGGCGATACGATAGATATGCCTCCTTGTGATGTCGTATTTGTTTGCCTGAAGTCTATCAATAATGTTCTGCTAAAGAAAATGTTGCCTCCCATACTTCACCCGCAAACATTGGTAGTTCTCATTCAAAACGGCATTGGACTGGAGGCCGATTTGCAGAATGATTTTCCTGATTTGTCTATCGCTGCGGGTCTCGCCTTTATATGTTCAGGGAAAGTGGGAAAGGCACATATTCACCATCAGTGTTACGGCCGTCTGACGATTGCACCTTATTCGTGTAAGAATACAGCATTGATTGATGAAATACTTTCGGATCTGAATCAATCGGGAGTAAAGGCTGTTACAGCAGCGTACGGAGTTGCCCGCTGGAAAAAGGCAGTATGGAATATCCCTTTTAATGGAATGACAGTCGCCCTTAATACGATGACCGACAAACTGCTCCAGCATCCAGCTACAGAAAGATTGATTTACGAGATGATGCTCGAAGTCATACGCGCCGCCAATAAGGTAGGAGTGGAGAATCCCATTAGTGAAACATTTGCCGACGAGATGATTGCGTCGACAAAAGTAATGACACCCTATTCGCCGAGTATGAAGCTCGACTTCGACTATCACCGTCCTTTGGAAATTTATTATATCTATTCACGTCCGATTGAAGAAGCTAAAAAAGCAGGATATGATATGACACGAGTGTCGGTTCTCGAGAAAGAGCTAAGATTCATTGAAAGCAGTTATCTTCACCTTTTCACGTCGAAAGAAAAGGAACGCCATTAATTGATTACCACGAAATGTGCTGTGCGCTGTTTGTTGGGCCGTCTACCTTCAGTTTTCCGTCTTTATCGAAATAGAGCTTATCGATGCATACGACACGTGTCCAGTTCGGCTTCTGACAATTAGGGTCGGCATGGCGGTGATACACGATGTAAAGACTGCCATCGGGTGCCTGAACGATAGAATTATGTCCTGGAGAAGAGATTCCTTTGGCGGTATCAGTCGTCATCAACGGATTGTTCTCCGACTTCGTCCATGGTCCTAACGGGCTCTTTGCATAAGATACTCCAACTCCATAGTACTCGTATCCGGTGTCGTTACCCGAGTATGTCATGTAATAAGTATCCCCTCTTTTGAATACGAAAGGACCTTCGTTGCATTGGTTACTGTCCCATTTTACTTTCTCCCATGGTTGTGATGCCTTAGAAACAAAGACAGGTGTGCCGTCGAGTCCGGAGAGATCTTTCTTCAGCTTCACGACGTATATCTCACCGGTAGCAACATTATTCACCATGCCGTTCTTGCTAAAATAGAGGTAGGGCGTGTTGTCGGTATCGATAAATATATCCGCATCGATGGCTGAATAACCTAAATCGAACCATGGCGTATAAAGATCTTTGAAAGGGCCGGCAGGAGTGTCGCTAACTGCCAGGCATGTCATCAGCAGATTCTTGTCTTTTACAAAGCAGCTGTAAGTCATATAGAACTTCCCATCGTAGTACTTTACCTCAGGAGCCCAAAAGCAAGAGCTGCCGATGTGTTTATAAGGCTTGCTGTACAGCAGTCCTCTATATCTCCAATGAACTAAATCTTTCGATGTGTAACAGGCGAACCCTTCACCTTTTTGTAGTGAACATGTACCTGTCATATAGTATATACCTTTATATTCATAAACGAAAGGGTCGGCAACATCAATTACCTTCCCTACGGTTGTTTTAAGCGGATTGGTATATGTCTTTGCAGACTTCAAAGACGATTGGCTAAAGCAGAATAGCGATACGCAAAGATATAAAAATGACAATACTACACTCTTCTTCATGATATGTATCTTTAGGTTTGTACAAAGATACAAAATTTTGTGAAAGATGTATTTGCTTTCGTTACAACGTGATAGAAAAAGTGATAAGAACGCCTTTATGATCGCTCGGCCACTGGTTATTGACAGGTAAGACAAAAGAATCTTCCGTCGTGTCAGTCTGCCGAACTCCTTTCACGATGCAACCGGCAGGACCGGCCACTTGTGCTGTCTTCACCTGAAGTTTGTCGTTGGGATAAAAGTAAACGAAGTCGATGCGCTCTCTCTCATCCGCATCGATTGCCCATGAGAGCACGTTTGCTGCGGCATCTTTGTTATCGGCAGGGAAGGTGAATCCCGGGCATTTCACGGGGTCGGGATGAGCAACACGATAAGCATCTTTATAGCCGTTCTCCGTTATAAGCTTTGATGTTCCCCAATTGACGACACATCCATTATGCTCATATAGGTTTTTCATATCTTCTTGCCAGTCGAGATAGGAAGGCTCATTCAAGTCGCCTGCATAGAAAACCAAAGCACCTTGAGCCAGCTCTTTCTTGGCGTCGTCGATAAAGTTCTGTGCTGAGGCGATACGATCCGACTTTTCGCAGACGCTGAGGATAGTGTCGACATCGGTAATAGGAGCAGGCAATTTGTTCCAATCGACACTGCCGTCGTTGTAACCTCTAGGGTAGTAGCAAGTGTAGTATCGGTATTCGGAGTGAGTGGCATAAACGGCTACCCGCTGGTTCTTCACATTCAGTATCGCTTTGAACATCCATTGATTAATACGTTCTTTGGCATAAATGGGATATTTCGAAATAACGGCCCGACCATCTATACGGGCACTGTAGTAAGTGAGTCCCAATGCTTTTAATCCAGCTATTAACTTCGGTAAAACGGGATCATCGCCATCTCCCTTATACAACTCACAGAAGGTGGCGACATCAGGTTTAATGGATGCAATCTGTTCAATCAGATATTGAGGTGCATCAGTAACCTTTGTACATTCTACCCATAAGTTCAATTGTAGAAATTTGAAATCGATGGTTTTGTTTGTGTCGTCACCTCCATTTGTGTTTGTGGTTTTAGAGCATGCAGAGAGGGAAGATACAAGAACAATGACTGTTAATAATAACCATTTACGCATATCCTTGATTTTTAAAAAATACTTTGCCTTATTCTAAATGATGTAAGGCAAAGAATTCATCGTTTTGTATTTAATATGTTTACAGCAAAACTGTAATTCGCCGACAAAGATAGACTTTTCTATAAGAATACGGGTATCGATTTTGGTTAATCAACCATTCTTTGGATTAATTAATACGAGAGCGTGCATTATTCTTCGCACATCTTGCTGATGAGCGACAGCATGATATCCCGCTTTTGTCTACTTGTTCCTAGCATAATCTTGCGAACAACACCTTGCTTGTCGACTAATACAAATGTCGGAGTTACCTGTATCGCAAACATCTTTCGGAGGATATTGTCGTTTGCTATCTGGGGAAACTTGAAGTTTCTGCGTTTGATAATACCCTCTATCTGCTCGGGTTTATCCCAGGTCACTGCCAGGTAATTCACGTTTGGATAACTGTCTATCCATTTGTTCAATTCGGGCATCTCCTTAATACACGGTCCGCAACCGGTATACCAGAAGTTGAGTACAAGCGGTTTGCCGACAGTATTCTTGTCCGACCATACCTTGCCCGCCGTATCCTTCGACTTAAATGGAAGGAGTTTGTCGCCGGGCTTCAGACTTTCGGGGGAGATGGTTTGTGCACGGACATACAACTTAGTCTTCGTGGTATCATTTTGAATGGCTTTCAAGAAAGCCTCCCGATGGAGAACCTTGCTGTTGCTCATGGCATATTTCTTGTCGTCTTCATTAAGACCACCTTGACTGTGAATCTTAAAGACCGTTTCACCGAATTCATTCTTAATTATCTTCATCGTGTAATTCACCTCGTCCAAACTGGCAGGCAGTTCTTTAAAGAAGAGACCTTCGTCATAAAATTTTGGCAACTCGACGGCTGCGCTATCTGTTTGGGCATAGGTTAGTGTAGAAAGGAATAAGGAAATTGTAAATAAGATGGCTTGTTTCATTGTTTGTCTCAATTAATAACGGTTATCATATAGTGAATATACTTGGTCTATTTCATGTTCGCTCTTATACGACTCAGGCTGACAGGAGTGATACCAAGGTATGAAGCTAGATTTTCTAAAGGTACTCGTTGCAGCAAATCGGGATTATTATCGATAAGAGTTCTATATCTTTCGGCAGCTGTTGTCGACAACATCGGGATAAGTCTTTCTTCCGTGCGGATAAACTCCATCTCGGCAAACTTGCGGCCCCAATTTGCAATGTGAATGTCCTCGTCGTAAAGTTTGTAAAGGTCGTTACGGCTTAATTTGTACAAAACGGAGTCTTCGATGAGTTCCACAGTCTCATATCCCTTTTCATCGCATACGTAACTCTTCAATGATACAATCGTTGCACCTTCTTTTCCAATCCAAAAGGTAACGCATTTATCATCTACAGTCATATATGCCCGAGCAATACCCTTATCGATAAAATAGATATCCGGTTCTATCTTCCCTTCTTTCAGAATACAATATCCTTTGGGAAAGACTTCTTTCGTAGCGAAGCGCTCGATTTTGTTTATCGAACAGTCGGGCAATGGATAGATATTGTTCAGTATTTCCTGTAAACTCATTGTACATCTGTATAATCGTCGGCTAAGGTAGTAAATAATCTATTATGGGAGGGTAGCTTTATTTATTAATTATCAAATGTAAAGTGGTAAGTGATACTTTCTAAGTATTTTTGCATCCGATTAATGAGAATGGTAGTATGAATTGGATTACGTTGATTGTGGCAGGCTTCTTTGAAGTAGGCTTTACTTACTGTTTAGGTCGGACAAAGGATGCTTCAGGAATGTCTTTTTATATGTGGGGATCGGGCTTCATCGTATCTACATTTTTCAGTATGTTCCTTTTGGCAAGAGCAGTACGTACAATACCAATCGGTACTGCTTATCCGGTGTGGACCGGTATAGGAGCTGTCGGTACAGTGTTAGTAGGAATCTGTTTTTTCAAGGAACCGGTATCGTTCGGCCGAATGTTTTTTATCACGACTTTAATAATCTCTATTATTGGGTTGAAGATGATTTGAGCAATAGCAACAACTAAAAAGGGGGATAGAATATATGTTTAGAGAAATGCGTCGTAAGGGCCAGATGTTGTCGTTGGAAGAAAGTAAATCAATCTTGGACAAGATGACGTCGGGAGTACTGGCTGTTTTGGGTGATGACGATTATCCTTATGCAGTTCCCATCAGTTATGTTTGTCAAGGAGATAAAATCTATTTTCACAGTGCATTGTCGGGACACAAGATTGATGCCGTACGAAAGTGTGACAAGGCTTCGTTTTGTGTAGTCGATAAAGATGAAATTATCCCTGAGAAGTATACGACTTATTATCGTAGCGTAATAGCCTTCGGAAAAATTCGTATCATCGATAATGATTCCGACAAGTTGAAAGCCATCGATCTATTGGCGAAGAAATATTCACCCGAAGAAGAGGGGAGGAGTGCGGAAATTACAAAGAATATCAATCGTATGCTTCTCCTGGAACTGACAATTGAACATATTACAGGTAAAGAAGCCATCGAGTTGGCACGGCAAAAGAGAAATTCATAAGGAATCTTTTTATTATCCAACCTTTTTATCTTTATCTTTCATTCGTTATATAACGAGATATTTTTCATACCATCATGATGGAACAAATAAACCACCATGGTGGTATACATAAACCATCATGACGGTATATAATTTATGTAGTTATGATGAGAATGAGACTTGGTGAAGTACGTGACGAGACATGGTGATGTTGCCGATGGAATGTCTATATGTTTTCGGCTTTATCCTTCTGAGCCTCCGCATCTTTCTTGCGCTTTTTCCACAACTGCCAAGAGTTGATGATGTTCTGCCATATTACGTAAGAGCAGGGACCTAGGCTGGATACGGGATTGAGATAAAGTTGCGAAATCCAAATGACGAGCGAGGTGTTTTTCTGCCCTAGTCCTTGTCCGCCGGAAATGCGCTGACCGAAATGTTCTCCTATCACCTTCCCCAGAATGAATTGTATACAACAAATGACGAGTCCTACAAGTGCAGACAGCCATACGATAGTGGCGCTGTTCTTGCTGTCGACTATACTTTTCACCGTAATGGCAGTAACACAAATCAGAGAGATTGCCCAGAGATAGAAAGATACTCCCGAGATATTCGACAGTTTTGTGTGGAGCCGTGGACAGAACTCACGAATAAGCCAGGCCAATATAAGGGGCAGCACGATAATCGGAAAGATGCGCCGCATGATAAGCAACATGGAAATTAGAAAGGTACGGTTCACGTGGATGTCGATATAGGGTGGCAATGCGGTGATATAAGGAAAACACAGGGGGATGAGTATGGCTGTCATCAGGCAACTTAACAACGTGTACATCGTCAGACAGGGAACACTTCCTCCTAACTTTCCTGTAACAACGGCTGCTGCCGCGGCAGTAGGAGCGATGAAACAAAGCATTGCCGTTTCGGCCAAGTATTTGCTGAATGGATAGAAGGCGAAAAATACCAGTACGGAACCGACCAGCTGAACCAGCAATAACCAGAAATGAAGCGGTTCGAATTTCAAATCGCGGAATGACACCTTGCAAAAGGTGAGCAGCAACATGGCAAACAACAGGTAAGGTACCAAGAAGAAAAGTCGGTAGAAGAAAGGATATCCTATCACTCCAATACCCATGGCTAAGGGCAATGTCCAATTTTTGATGAACTTAATCATTGATTTTTGAAATATATTGCAAAGTAAGGGTAAAATGACGAATAACTTCCTATCTTTGCCCCGTTTTTCAAAATAATTTATATCAATTTAAAATGAAGAGAACTCAGTTATTCGAGGGGCAAACGCTTCGATGGAAGCATTTCAACCACAAAGGATATTCGGCGTTCTGCAGTTTGAAGAGGGAAGTAACTATCGGTGTGCTGGCTGCGATGACATTGACTTTTGCCAATGTCAATTGTATATCGGCTCAGGATGTTACTCCTAAACAGATGCATGACTATGTCCTTTCGGAGGTCGAAGTGACCGGAACGCGTGTCCCGCTGACCGAACAAAGGGCAGCGAAGATGGTAACTGTACTCACTCGCCAAGACATTCATAAGGCGGGAGTACACAGTGTTAACGACTTGTTGAAGTATGCCACAGGTGTGGACGTGCGACAACGGGGCGGATTTGGTATTCAAACGGATATATCAGTGTGCGGAGGCACATTTGATCAAGTGACTATCTTACTGAACGGCATTAATATCAGCAGTCCCCATACGGGACATCTTACTGCCGACTTCCCCGTATCGATGGACGACATTGAACGTGTGGAAATTCTTGAAGGGCCTTCGGCTCGTGTTTTCGGCACCTCGGCTTTCACGGGCGCCATCAATATCGTTACAAAATGTGATTCTAAAAGTAATGTGACTGCTCATCTTTCGGGCGGCTCATACGGCTATTTTAATAGTGGTGCTAGCATCAACTATTCGAAGGGGAATGTATCCCAACAATTGTCGGCAAACTATAATCGTAGTGACGGTGGCACCGATAACAGTGATTTCAATACTCGCCGCTTTTATTATCAAGGGACTTATTCTACATCTCAGGCCGACGTACAGTGGCAATTGGGACATAGTAATCAGAAGTATGGTGCGAATACATTTTATTCGGCAGCTTATCCTAACCAATATGAAGAAACTAGGCGAACATTATTTTCAGTCAAGGCAGAGACGAAGGGCTGGCTGCATTTTGTTCCTTCTATTTATTGGAATAGAGCATACGACCACTTCCAGTTGATGCGCTATGTGAACAAATATGAGAATTTTCATCGAACGGATGTTTATGGCATTAACTTGAATGCTTATTTCAGCTCAATACTCGGGAAGACTTCCTTTGGAGCCGAACTGCGCAACGAGGGAATACTGAGTACAAATCTTGGTAAACCGTTGGACGAATCTCAATATGTGAAAGTACCCGGAGAATCTGTTCAATATACAAAGAGGGATAATCGTACGAACATCGATTATTTTATAGAACATAACATCCTGTTGTCGCGACTGACTGTCTCAATGGGACTGCTCGTCAATAGAAATACGGCTCTCGACGATAAACTGCGCTATTATCCTGGAGTCGACATCTCTTATCGTCCAGATGACAAATGGAAGGTGTTCCTATCTTGGAATAAGGCCTTGCGCATGCCGACATTTACTGATCTTTATTATAAGAGTCCGACATTGGAGGGGAATATTGGACTGATGCCCGAAAAGACTCAGGCTGTGAAGTTAGGAACTTCCTATCGTTTGCCTTGGCTGAGTGCCAACGTCGGCTTGTTCTATCATAAGGGTACGAATATGATTGACTGGGTAAAGTATTCGGCTAACGATACGTTTCATTCGGCTAACTTTAAGCTCGACAACATGGGAGTGGAATGTAATGCTGCATTCGACATATCCCAACTGCTGAATCATACTTCGTTCGTGCGTTCGGTTAACGTCGGTTATACTTATATTTACCAAAATCGTCATGATACGAAGGATATTTATAAGTCGAATTATGCTCTCGAGTACCTGCGCCATAAATTCGTTGCGGGCTTGACGCATTCTTTATTTAATAAGTACCTCACAGCAAACTGGAACTTCCGTTTTCAGAAGAGGATGGGTGGATACGAAGTCTACGATGCTAACAATAAGGCAACTGGAACAATACACTCGTATCCTTCTTTTTGTTTGATGGATGTGAAAGTACAGTGGGATAAGCCGAATTACCAATTATTTGCTTCGGTAGATAATTTATTCGACAGGCACTATTATGATTACGGAAATATTCGACAACCTGGAATCTGGGTAAATGTCGGAGCAACATTCCGTATGAATTTATAAACAGATAATGGATGGAGAGAGGCTAAGATAGCTTCTCTCTTTCTTTAGATTGGTAAAAAAAGCAAAACATATTAGTAAAGAAGGGCTTTTTATTCGGAAAAGCATTAACTTTGTACAATTTTAATGATTATGGTACAAAGGAACTTTCATATCGTCAGACTTTTATTTTTTCTTTTGCTGTTATGGGGTCCATTGTCTTCTATTCAAGCAAAAGATTTTGTTGTGGTGATTGATGCCGGGCATGGTGGGCATGATTCGGGAGCAGTCGGACAAGTGTCTCAAGAAAAAGATATTACTTTGAAAGTTGCGCTTGCAGTCGGTAATCTCATTGAGTCGAACTGCAGGGATGCTAAAGTTATTTATACGCGTAAGACTGATGTCTTTATCCCGCTCGATCGTCGAGGGGCTATCGCCAACGATGCAAAAGCTAACCTGTTCATATCCATACATGCTAATTCTGTGCCCAAAGGGGCTGCTAGCCCTTCAGGCTTTGAAATATATTCATTAGGTTTAGCTCGTTCTCAAGCGAACCTGGAAGTGGCAAAGCGTGAGAACTCTGTTATTCTCCTTGAAAAAGATTATAAGAAACGGTATGCAGGCTTTGATCCTAACTCGTCGGAATCTAATATTATTTTCGAATTTATGCAGGATAAATATATGAAAGAAAGTATTCATTTCGCCTCTTTGGTTCAGAGTCAGTTCCGCAACTCTCAACGGATCGATAGGGGAGTTCATCAGGCTAATCTTTGTGTGCTGCGTACAAGCGCGATGCCGAGCGTATTAGTAGAGCTGGGTTTCATCTCAAATCCTGATGAAGAAAATTATATGAATACTGCTTCCGGTGTATCGACGCTTTCACAATCTATCTACCGTGCTTTCCTATCTTATAAGCGGGAGAATGAAAATCGTTTGAGAGGAGCTGATTCTGTCGTTTCTTCCGATTCGACAGATGAAGTCAAGTCTACAGCTTTGAAAGGTACTAAACGAAGTAAGGCTGAAAAAAAAAATGTAGATGCGGATGCTCTTGCCGACACTGTCGTAGTTAACAACACTGCGAATGCTGATACTACAGCAACAACGGCAACTTCGGATTCTCTTATCTTTAAATTGCAGATTTTGGCTACACGCACTAAACTTGAAGTCGGCGATTCACAACTGAAAGGACTTTCTGATGTGGAGTATTTGGAAGAGGATGGATATTTCAAGTATTTTTGTGCTTCATCGTCAGATTATAATTCGGTATATCGTAAGAAAAGGGAAATAGAGTCTAGTTTTCAGGGTGCTTTCATTGTAGCGTATAAGAATGGTGTGAAGATGGATACAGTACAGGCCATCCGTGAGTTTAAGAAGCAGCGCAAATTAAATAATCGATAAGAAAAACTATGGGTAACATCATACAGAAGATATTTAGAAAAGAGATTAAAATCGCATTGGCTACAATATTAGCATTGTGTATATTGGTATATGGTATTAATTATTTGAAAGGTATCAATATGTTCAAACCTTCGACCTACTATTATGTCAAGTTCTCTGATATCAATGGCTTGGCTAAATCAAGTCCAGTCTTTGCCGATGGATATAGAGTCGGTATCGTAAGAGATATTGCATATGATTATAATCATCCTGGAAATATTTCAGTCGAGGTGAAATTGGATACTGAAATGCGTATTCCACAGGGTAGCTCTGCTGTGATAGCTTCTAATTTAATGGGAGGCTTACGCTTGAATTTGATTTTGTCACGTGATACTAGAAATTTATATGCTATAGGGGATACTATCTTGGGCTCTCTTGATTCGGGACTGATGTCGACAGTCTCTCAATTAGTGCCCAAGGCAGAAAGTATGTTGCCTAAATTGGATTCAATATTAAACTCGCTCAATGCGATACTGGCAGATCCTAGTATACGTGCAACTTTACATTCTTTGCAGAGCACTTCATCAAATTTGGATGTGGCAAGCAGCCAACTTAAGCTGATTTTAAAGGGTGATGTTCCTCAGCTGACGCATAAATTGAATATCATCGGTGATAACTTTATTTCTGTCAGTAATAACCTGAAAAATGTAAATCTTCAAGCTTCTCTGGATAAAGTTGATTCGACGCTTCATAACGTAAAGCTTGTCACCGACAAGTTGAATAGTAAAGATAACACGGTTGGCCTACTGTTGAACGACAAGCAACTTTATGATAATCTGAATACCACATTCATTAATGCATCTACGCTTTTGGATGATTTGAAGGCGAATCCGAAGAGATACGTTCATTTCTCTGTTTTTGGAAAAAAAAGTAAGTAATAAAATTCTGTAAAATAGATTTTGTCTAAATAGTAATATCTCTTCAGCTAAGAATTGGAAACTCCTTTTTTCCCTTTTTTACCGTCAGTTAACAGCGATTATTACAATGCCACATAATCTTATTACAATTGTAACATATGTAATTTATCAATTGTATATCAAGCAGTTAATAAAAAACAATACTACTTTATTCTTATGGTAAAATTGCTATTTATTAACTGTTTGAGAAATAAGCCCTTATTCTGTTTCTGAATTTTTCAAATAATTTGTCATTTGTTTTTTTCGTTTTTCATTGCCAAATTTGCAATAGAGAAGTTGATGAAAATATTAAATGATTGCTTTTATTATGGACGAATCTAATCTATCTGAACAATGGAACCTCTGTCTTAAGGTTATTAAAGATAATGTTCCTGAAGCAGCATATAACACATGGTTCCTTCCTATATCACCAAAGAGCTTTGAGAATGGAAAACTTATAATTCAAGTTCCATCTCAATGGTTCTATGAGTATATAGAGGAACATTATATTGATCTGGTCAGTAAAACTATATATAAATTCTTTGGAAAGAATGTTCAGCTGTTGTATGATATTGCAGTTGACAGTGGAGCAAAGAAAGATGGTACAATATCTGAACCATCGGCAAATAATACTATATTACCGGTAGCAAAACCTGAGTTTAACGGAAATAAGGCACCTTCTGTCTTGAAAGAACTTGACTCCCATTTGATGCCTCAATATACTTTTGATTCGTTTGTGGAGGGAGACAGTAATAAATTACCTCGTAGTGTGGCCGAAGAAGTTGCTAAGAAACCGGCTGATACTCCCTTTAATCCGTTGTTTATCTTTGGACCTTCTGGTGTAGGTAAGACTCATCTGGTAAATGCGATAGGTTTGAAGGTAAAGGAACTTTATCCTGAGAAGAGGGTGCTGTATATCTCTGCTCATCTTTTCCAAGTTCAATATGTGGATGCTACTCTAAAGAATACACTGAATGATTTTATTCATTTTTACCAAACAATCGATGTTTTGATTATCGATGATATTCAAGAAATAGCAGCTGTTACAAAAACGCAGAATACATTGTTCCATATCTTTAATCATCTTTATCGCAATAACAAACAGCTTATTTTTACTTCGGATCGTTCTCCTGTTTTACTTCAGGGATTACAGGAAAGATTAATGACTCGTTTTAAGTGGGGTATGATTGCTGAATTGGAAAAACCGTCTATCGAATTGAGGAAATCTATTCTTCGGAATAAGATTTATCGTGACGGTCTTCAATTCTCGGATGAAGTGATTGATTATATTGCTGAGAATGTTACGAACAGTGTACGTGAATTAGAAGGTATCGTCATCTCTATAATGGCATATTCTACTATATATAATAGAGATGTGGATTTGAGTCTGGCTGAACAGATTGTCCAGAAGGTGGTACGTTATGAAAAGAAAACGATTAATGTCGATGATATCATCCGTTCTGTTTGCAGGCATTATAATCTTGAAATTTCGGCGATACATTCAAAAACCCGCAAGAGTGAGATTGTGAAGGCTCGTCAGGTAGCAATGTTTCTCACTAAAAAATATACAGATAGTTCTATCTCTAAAATAGGGCAGCTAATAGGTAATAAGAATCATGCCACTGTGATTTATGCCTTCCGTGCCGTAACAGATCAGATGGAAGTGGATAAATCTTTCCGTGCTGAGATGGAAACTATAGAAAAAACATTGGAGAACAAAAATTTGTAATCCAATGGTTTTATTTATTGCACACTAATGTCGAACCGGGGCTTTCACTCCGGTTCTTTTTATTGTGAGTTAGAGGAATTGTTGTCGTTTTAATGTTTCTATCAGATTATCAGACATGAATTCATTGTCTTTCTTTGTATACCGAATATCTGTGAATACCTGTGCTAATGTCTCTTTGTGGTTTTCGTCGACAAATCCAATGTTTTCAGGAATGGCTTCTTTCATTTGATATAGTTTGTCGATGGTATCGTTACTGTAATCATGATATGTCTCTGAATGAATAATGCCTTCTATTGGTAATCGGTCTGTTTGTTGTGGAGTTTCATCAGGGTATCCGACAGTGATTGTCGTTACTGGAAATACAAGCTTAGGTAATTGCAATAGGTCTATGATCTGTTGGGGATTATAAGTCGTGGTTCCTAAATAGCAAATTCCTAACCCTGCTTTTTCGGCCAATAATGTGAAACTTTGTGCCACAATGAGGGCATCAATGGAAGCATTGTAGAACGACATGAAATTGTTGTAACCAGGCGTTGCTTTGCGTTGATTACACCATTTTGTGAAACGATTGAAATCTGCACAGAATGTGAGAACAACAGGAGCGTCATTAATCATCGGCTGATTAAAATGGAGTGGAGATAATTTCTCTTTCATCTCCTTATCTCTTGTTATTATTACACTGTACAGTTGCATGCCTCCCATCGTAGATGTCCTAAAAGATTCACAAAGCATGTCGTTTAAAATCTTATCAGGTATACCTTTATCTTGATATCTCCTGATTGTTCTTCGTTGACTTAACATTATATGAAAATTTTGAAATTCATTCCGATTACAAAGAAAGGAGAAATTTCTTTTTGTTCTACTATATTTTTTGAATAATTTTCTTTTTGGAAAACTTTTAAGTATTTGTAATTATTTAATTATCTGTAAATCAAATTGGTAAATAATTGAAATGGTAAACTAAAAATTATTTGGAAAATTATTTGATGTTTTCTTTGATAATTGGGAAAACCGTATTAGTTTTGTAATCGCAATTATTTAATACTACGTCTGACTTCTTCTTTTTTTACTAATTAATGAAATTATGACTAATAAAGAAACTGGGAATAATACTTATTCCTATGATGAGGCTTATGAAGAGTCTTTAAAATATTTTCAGGGTGATGAATTGGCTGCTCGTGTTTGGCTGAACAAATATGCGGTGAAGGATTCATTTGGTAACATTTATGAGAAGTCACCTGTAGATATGCATTGGCGTTTGGCTAAAGAGATAGCTCGTATAGAATCCAAATACCCGAATGCATTGACAAGTGAAGAGTTGTTTCAACTCCTGGATCATTTTAAATATATTATTCCTGCAGGCAGTCCTATGACTGGTATCGGAAATAATTATCAAATAGCTTCATTATCGAATTGCTTTGTCGTTGGTGTTGATGGTAATGCAGATTCTTACGGAGCTATCATCAAAATAGATGAAGAGCAGGTCCAACTGATGAAAAGAAGGGGAGGAGTGGGGCATGACTTATCTCATATTCGTCCTAAGGGTTCTCCTGTTAAGAACTCAGCTTTGACATCTACAGGCTTGGTCCCTTTTATGGAACGTTATTCAAATTCTACTCGTGAAGTCGCACAAGATGGCAGACGTGGTGCATTAATGTTGACGGTATCTATTAAACATCCCGATTCGGAAGCTTTTATTGATGCGAAGATGACGGAGGGTAAGGTTACCGGTGCTAATGTCTCTGTACGTATTGATGATGATTTCATGAAAGCAGCAATTGCCGATAAGCCGTATGTTCAAATATATCCTATCGATTCTTCAAATCCGAAATATACGAAGGAGGTAAATGCTAGATTGTTGTGGGAAAAGATTATTCATAATGCATGGAAATCTGCTGAGCCTGGCGTTCTTTTCTGGGATACTATCATACGTGAATCCGTCCCTGATTGCTATGCAGATTTAGGCTTTCGTACCATATCGACGAATCCTTGTGGCGAAATTCCTTTGTGCCCTTACGACTCTTGTCGGTTATTAGCTGTAAATCTCTATTCGTATGTTGTTAATCCGTTTCGTAAAGATGCCTATTTCGATTTTGATCTATTTAAGAAACATGTGGCCCTTGCTCAAAAGATAATGGATGATATCATTGACCTAGAACTTGAAAAAATCCAATTGATTCTGAAAAAAATAGAGGCTGATCCCGAAGATGAGGAAATTAAACGGACAGAACGCGAACTCTGGGAAAAGATTTATAACAAGAGTAGCATAGGTAGACGTACAGGCGTTGGCATTACTGCCGAAGGGGATATGCTGGCAGCATTAAATTATCAATATGGCACCGATAAAGCAAATGATTTCTCAGAGAAGGTTCATAAGACTTTGGCTCTTGCTGCTTATCGTTCTTCTGTAATGATGGCTAAGGATAGGGGCGCCTTCAAAATATATGATGCGAAACGGGAAGAGGCAAATCCTTTCATTAATCGGCTGAAGGATGCTGATGCTGAATTATACGAATTAATGAAAAAATATGGTCGCCGTAATATAGCATGTCTGACAATTGCCCCAACAGGAACGACTAGTTTAATGACACAGACTACCTCTGGTATTGAACCTGTTTTCCTCCCGGTTTATAAGCGTCGTCGTAAAGTGAATCCAAACGATGTCAATGTTCATATTGATTTTGTAGATAATCAAGGAGATGCCTTCGAGGAATATATCGTTTTCCATCATAAGTTTGTTACTTGGATGGAGGCGAATGGCTATAATCCTGCTAAACATTACACTCAAGAAGAAATTGACGATATGGTTTCGAAATCACCTTATTATAAAGCGACTTCTAATGATGTGGATTGGCTAAAGAAGGTTGATATGCAAGGAAGAATACAAAAATGGGTTGACCATTCAATAAGTGTTACTATTAATCTGCCGAATGATGTTGATGAAGATTTGATAAATCGTCTTTATATTGAAGCTTGGAAGTGTGGATGTAAGGGATGTACTGTTTATCGGGACGGTTCTCGAGATGGTGTGTTAGTTGCTGCAAGTTCTGATAAAAAAGAAGAGTTGCCTCCTTGTAAACCACCTGTTGTTGTGGAAGAACGCCCTCGGGTTTTGGATTGCGATGTCGTTCGTTTCCAGAATAACAAGGAAAAATGGGTGGCTTTTGTTGGCTTGCTCGATGGACGTCCTTATGAAATCTTTACAGGATTGCAGGATGATGATGAGGGTATATCTTTACCTAAGAGTGTTACCCATGGTCATATCATTAAGAATGTTGATGAGAATGGGGTTAAACGTTATGACTTCCAATTCGAAAATAAACGAGGATACAAAACAACTGTAGAGGGTTTGTCTGAGAAATTCAATAAGGAATATTGGAACTATGCTAAATTAATTTCCGGTGTTATCAGATACAGGATGCCTATTGATAATGTAATCAAACTAGTGAGCCAACTTCAATTGGATAGCGAGAACATCAATACTTGGAAAAATGGTGTTGAACGTGCTTTAAAGAAATATGTGTTAGACGGGACCGCTGCAAAAGGGAAAAAATGCCCTAATTGTGGTAATGAAACATTGGTTTATCAGGAAGGCTGTTTAATATGTACATCTTGTGGAGCCTCGAGATGTGGTTGATTGTCATAAAAACGTTATTATAAATAAGGTATGTCGTTTTCGACATACCTTTAATTTTAAAAAATGAACAGATAACGATAAGAAATGGCATAAATCAAATAAAAACTCACCTTGTTTTCTTTTAATTTTGGATATTGTTTAATAATTCAGAATTACAGATAATTTAAAAGAGCTAATACAAATGAAATATTTAAGATTTTGCTTTTTGTTGATAGTGTTATTTGGTTTTACCTTTGTCAAATCTCAAAATCATCAATTGCCTCCAGCATGGGCTAATAATAAACAAGTAAATGTACAATTCGATAATCGTACTCGCGCTTATATCTCTCCTGTTCGCATTTTATGGAAACAACATACTGGTGACGCTGTTTTAACGGGAGAAGACAATCTTCTCCGTCCGGGGAATGGTCAATCTGAATTGCCTCAAAACAATTTATGCCACATGAAAAATAGCAAAACAGGACAGGTCTCTATCTTGTTAGATTTCGGGAAGGAGCTTCAAGGAGGAATACAGATTATTACGGGTATGTCATCCAAGAGAGAAAATAAGATACGTTTGCGCTTTGGTGAATCAGCAGAAGAGGCAATGTGTGAAATAGATGGTAAAAATGGGGCTACAAATGATCATGCAATTCGCGATTTGGAATTGACAGTGCCTTGGCTCGGTGTTGCTGAATATGGTAATACTGGCTTCCGCTTTGTTCGGCTTGATCTAGTAGGTCCTGATGCTGATGCATTATTGAAGGAGGTAAGAGCTTGTTTTTTATATAGAGAAATTCCTTATTTGGGGTCATTCCAATGCGATAATGAGCGTTTGAATGAAATATGGATGACGGGTGCTTATACTGTTCAATTGAACATGCAAGGTTATATCTGGGATGGAATTAAACGTGATCGTTTAGTGTGGATTGGAGATATGAATCCTGAAATCAGAACTATTAATTCTGTTTTTGGCTATAATGAAGTCGTCCCCAAAAGTTTGGATTTAACGCGTGATACCACACCACTTCCTCAATGGATGAATGGTATTAGTGCTTATTCAATGTGGTGGTTGCTCGATCACTATTACTGGTATATGGCTAATGGAAACCTAGATTATTTGAAACAACAAAAATCATATATTTTTTCATTGCTAGATTTGTTAATGACTAAGATGGATAAAAATGGCAGTGAGACTCTTGATGCTCGTATGTTAGACTGGCCATCCAGTGAGAACCCTAAGGGCATTCATGCAGGGCTACAAGCTTTGATGGTAATGGTATTTGATGCTGGCCAACAAATCGCTACGTTCTTAGATGATACTGCTATGGCGGATAAATGTAAGGCTGCAGCTTCGAAAATGCGTAAAAATGTTCCAGATGTAAATCAATCTAAACAAGCGGCTGCTTTGCAATCCCTCGTTGGAATGATGAGTGCAAAGAAAGCAAATGATAAATACATAGCTGTAGGAGGCCCAAAAAATTTCTCGACGTTTTATGGATATTATATGCTGCAGGCTATGGCAAAAGCTGGTAACTATCAGGGAGCAATGGATATAATAAGTCAATATTGGGGTGCTATGCTTGATTTAGGTGCTACCACATTTTGGGAAGATTTCAATATTGATTGGACAAATAATGCGGCCCGCATCGATGAACTTGTTCCAGAAGGGAAAATAGATATTCATAAATCTTATGGCAATTATTGCTATAAAGGTTATCGTCATTCACTTTGTCATGGTTGGGCTTCTGGACCTACATCTTGGTTGAGCGAATATGTTTTGGGTGTTCAAGTTCTTAAACCTGGTTGTAGGGAAGTACTTATTGAGCCCCATCTAGGCAATTTAAATTGGGTAAAAGGAACTTATCCTACTCCTTATGGTGTTATTACAATATCTCATAAAAAAGGTGCTGATGGAAAGGTCATCTCAGATGTTCAGGCTCCTGCAGGTGTAACGATAGTAAAAAGTGAAAATTAATAAACTAATATCATATGAACAAATATAATCTTTATAGATGTGCTTTTACTCTGGCGTTCTGTCTTGGTCTTGGCTCAATGGCTGTTGCCCAGCAGAAAGTGGGAGAAGATCCTATATCAACAGTTGAAAAGAACTTCCGACTAATACCGGACCAGCAGAAATTGGCTGTCTATTGGTATTGGATGTCTGACAATATCTCCAAGGAAGGCGTTGTTAAAGATCTGAATGCCATGAAAAAGGCAGGCATTAACCGTGCTTATATCGGTAATATTGGTACCAGTGAAATACCTTACGGTAAAGTGAAGATCTTTACTGACGAATGGTGGGATATTATTCATACAGCATTGAAGACTGCATCAGATTTGAATATAGAAATAGGCATATTCAATTGTCCCGGATGGAGCCAGTCCGGCGGACCGTGGATTAAGCCGAGTCAGGCGATGAGATATCTCGGTTCAAGTCAGGTGAAAGTGAAAGGCCCTTTGAAGTATAATAAAAAACTTCCTGATGTGGGGAAAGATGAGCAGGATGTCCGTGTAATAGCGTTCCCTGACATTGAGAGTACGACTTCTTTCATACCTCGTCAGAAATTGAATGAGACAAATGTGATAGATTTGGTTAGTCCCAAGGCAATGGTTGTCCGTAGTCTGACCATTCAAACAGTGACAAAGCCTTGCAGGTCGAATGCTGAACTGTTGGTAAAAGACGGTGATAATTACCGCTCTTTGTGCAAGTTTGAAATTGACAGGAGCAATTCTGCGACGAATGTTGGATTTATACCTTATGCTCCCATAGTAATTTCTGTACCCGAGACAAAAGCTTCAGAATTCCGTTTAGTAATCGACAAGAACAGTACGGGTATAATAGATAATGTAACGCTTTCAAATGTACCGAAAGTAGAGCGTTACCCTGAAAAGACATTGGAAAAAATGTTCCAGACTCCACATCCAATGTGGTACGATTATATGTGGGAGGCTCAACCTGCTGTTACCGATGCTTCAGTGCTCGTACCATCAGACAAGGTCGTAGATATCACGAAGTATATGTCTTCAGATGGAACTCTTACCTGGAATGTACCTAAGGGGAATTGGACAATCATGCGTACGGCAATGTTGCCGACAGGCCAGAAGAATGCTCCTGCCAGTCCGGAGGGAACCGGATTGGAAGTTGACAAGATGAGTGCGGAGCATGTCGCTTATCATTTTGACTCTTTCTTGGGACAGATACTTAAACGTATCCCTGCAGCAGATCGTAAATCCTTTAAAGTTGTAGTAGAGGACAGCTATGAAACAGGCGGCCAGAACTGGACAGATACCATGATAGAAGATTTTACAAAACAATACGGATACAGTCCGGTGCCATATCTTCCTGTATTTCAGGGCGTGGTCGTAGGTTCACAGGATCAGTCTGACCGTTTCTTGTGGGATGTCCGCCGTATGATAGCAGACAAGGTATCTTATGAGTATGTAGGAGGATTGAGAAAAGTCAGCAATGAGCATGGACTGACGACATGGCTGGAGAATTACGGACATTGGGGATTTCCCGGTGAGTTTTTGCAGTACGGCGGCCAGTCGGATGAAATCGGCGGTGAATTTTGGAGCGTCGGCGATCTTGGTGATATAGAGAATAAGGCTTCTTCATCCTGCGGACATATTTATGGAAAGAAGAAGGTTTGGGCTGAGTCATTCACTTGTGGCGGTCCTGATTTCTCCCGTTATCCGGGTGAGATGAAAAAACGTGGTGACCGTTTCTTTACCGAAGGCATCAATTCAACGTTGTTGCATCTTTATATTGAACAGCCTGACGAGCGTGTTCCCGGTGTCAATGCACCTTATGGGAATGAATTTAACCGTCATAATACATGGTTTTCTCAGCTGGATGTCTTTGCAAAATATTTGAAGCGTTGCAATTACATGCTTCAGCAGGGTCTTTATATTGCTGATGTCGCTTATTTCATAGGAGAGGATGCTCCTAAGATGACGGGAATCCGTGTACCTGAAATACCGAAGGGCTATTCATTCGATTATATCAATGCTGAAGTATTGAAAGATGCTTCTGTAAAAGACGGAAAACTCCTGCTAAAGTCGGGCATGCAGTACAGTGTACTGGTATTGCCTCAACAAAAAACGATGCGCCCAGAGTTACTTAAGAAATTGAAGGAACTTGTTAATGAGGGCTTGGTTATTTTAGGGCCTGCTCCTGTTCAGTCTCCTAGTTTGCAGAATTATCCACAATGCGATAAGGAAGTGCAAGAGATAGCTCAAGAACTATGGCAGCCATCAAATACAGTATATACGAGATGCATTAATTATGGTAAAGGCAGAGTCTATCCTACAGCTTCCTTGGAGGAGATATTCACAGATTTGGGTATTGTACCCGATTTCCAAAGTGCCGATCCTTGTGATCCACTGTTATTCATCCATCGTCAATTGGCAGAGGGTGATTCCTATTTTGTATCTAACCAAAGTGACAAGGTATTGAATATTGATGCTGCTTTCCGTATTAAGGGTAAGATACCTGAATTATGGAATCCTCAGACAGCAGAAGTTCGTCTGTTGCCTACATATAAGGAGATGTCAAAAGCCACTCAGATACCTATGACATTACAACCGTATGAAAGTGCGTTTGTCGTATTCCGTACTCCGACTGAGACATTGACAGCTGGCGGCATGGAGAATTATCCGGCAAAACAGTCTGTCGCTAAGGTTGATGGTCCTTGGACAGTCGCTTTCCAGGCCGGAAGAGGTGGCCCTGCCCAACCGGTCGTTTTCAATGAACTTACTGACTGGACAAAGAATGCTGATAACAGCATCAAGTATTTTTCAGGTACCGCTACTTATACGACATCATTCAAAGTTGACAGATTGCCTAAAGATCAGCAAATTTATATAGATTTAGGCAAGGTCATGGTCATGGCAAAGGTGAGATTGAATGGAAACTATGTAGGTGGTGTTTGGACATCTCCTTATCGCCTGAATATAACAAGTTATATAAAGAAAGGCAAGAATGATTTGGAGGTTGAGGTCGTCAATAACTGGATGAACCGTCTTATAAGAGATAAGAGTTTGCCTGACAATGAAAAGATAACATGGCAAACATTTAGTTATTGGGCACCAGACTCTCCATTGCAGACTTCCGGTCTTTTAGGCCCGGTTGAAATACAATCATATAATTATAAAATGATACCTTAACGTATCGGCACTTATTGTCGGCTAAATACATATTAATTTATAAGTTTGATAGTTTGAAATATTATTAATAAGAGGAATATAAATATGAGATATAAAATTATTGTATTTGCATCTTTCATCTTTTGTTTTTTAGGTTCTATTAACATGACTGCGCAGGTTGTAAATAGCGACTATTGGTCGGCTACAGATGCATTGGGCAGAAAAGTTAGAGAGTATGTAAATACTGACAATAAGCGCCCGAATAAATATGTGGCCATTTTCTATTGGACGTGGCATCAGGGTAATAGTAATCCTAATGATTCTGTGAAGAATATTACAGAAATCGTCCGTAAATATCCTGAAGCAATGAGAGATTATAATCATCCTGCTTGGGGTAATCATAGGTTTAATTATTATTGGGAGCAACCGTTATTTGGATATTATAAAACAACTGATAAATGGGTGCTTCGCCGGCATGCTGAAATGCTTGCTGATGCAGGTGTCGATGTTGTTTTTTTCGATTGTACTAATGGTGATATCACATGGAAAGATTCTTATGAGGCCTTGATGGAAACATGGGATAAAGCTCAAAAAGATGGTGTTAAAGTGCCCAAAATAGCTTTTATGCTACCTTTTGGTTATTCTAATTATTCTTTGTCATCGCTTCATCAATTGTATAGAGAGGTATATAAACCGGGAAGATATAAAAACTTATGGTTTATGTGGAAGGGAAAGCCTGGTATTATGGCTTATCCCGATAATCTATCAAAATCCAAAGAAGATAAAGAAATAGCTAAGTTCTTTACTTTCCGCCCTGGGCAGCCTGATTATGTGAATGGCCCTAATCGTAATGACCAATGGGGATGGTTGGAAATGTATCCTCAACATGGATATGCACCTACTTCTACTGGAGGATATGAAGAAGTGACTGTCGGCGTTTCTCAGAATGCTAATCCATTGAGTAAGGGTCATTGTAGCGCTTTTAATTTAAAAGACGCTTATGGCCGTAACTTTACTGTTCGTTATGGTTTTGATCCTCGTATCGATGGGTATTTGTATGGTTGGAATTTCCAGGAACAATGGGACCGCGCTTTTGAATTAGATCCTGAACTTGTGTTTGTCACGGGATGGAATGAATATGTAGCAGGCCAGTGGTTGCCGAAAGATGGATGGACGGGAAATCCGTTTTCATTTGTCGATGAATTTAGCTGGAATTGCAGTCGAGATATTGAACCTAATAAAGGATGGGGTGATAAAGGAGATGTCTATTATCTTCAGCTGATTGATAATGTTCGTAAGTTTAAAGGAATGGATAAGCAAGAGGCCGTTTCAGCCCCGAAAACGATTCATTTGAACCAGATAGAAGATTGGAATGATGTAAAGCCTTATTATGCTTCTTATAAAGGTAATACTGTCCATCGGGATGCACAAGGAAGTTGTAATACCTATTATACAGACAATACTGGTCGTAATGATATTGTTGGCACCAGAGTGGCGAGAGATGATAATTATATCTATTTTTATGTTGAAACGGCAGAAAAGTTAACGCCTTCGACAGATAAAAATTGGATGATGTTGTTCTTGGATACCGATCGAAATAAATCCACGGGATGGAATGGCTATGATTTTATTATCAATAGAGTATCTCCACAAAATGGTAAGGTAATAATAGAAAAGAATTATAAAGGCAAATGGATGTGGAACAGTGTTGCACAGGCTGATTTTGTTGTTAAAGATAACAAACTCATGATAGCTGTTCCTCGTAATATATTGAACTTGAGTAATTCTGCTCTCAATTTTGAATTTAAGTGGAATGATAATATGCAAGATGAGGGTAATATAATGGACTTTTATGTTAGTGGTGATACTGCCCCAGGTGGTAGATTTAATTATGTTTATAAGGAGTAGAATATTTAATCTAAAATTGAAAGTTTACTTTTCTTCCTGTAATATTGTAAAGTAAGTACTTGATTTATTTAACCATGAAAAAATTTATATTATTATTGTTTTCACTGCCGCTGTTTGTTTGGGCTTGTTCTTCTTCGAGTGATACAGAAGAACCTGTTACTCCCGTTACTCCTACGCCTACTACGAATAAAATTTCTTATTTGCAGTTCCAAACGGATACGAAGAATGACCTTAACATCACGAAGGATGCAACAAATACCTATACTATTGTCACCACAGGAGGTGATCCATATATTTATTTAAGTTCATTGACTAAATCTTTGCCTTCCGATTCTGTTGTACTCACTTTTGAATATAAGGCATCAGCAGAGATTAGTGATGTGCAAATATTTTTTGCTTCTCCCGTTTCGGAAGAACGTTCTTCTCATGTAGGAACGATACCTGCAGCATCCTCATGGACAACTTGGTCTGTAACATTGGGTGATGAAAGAAAGAAATTCAGTTGGGGAAATTCAGGTAACTTTTTAAGGATGGATTATGGAACTTCATCTGGGATAACCCTCAATATTCGGAATATCTATTTTCGTGGTATGAATGCAACAGAGAAAGCTGCGCAAGAAGCTAAAGATAACAGGAAAACTAGGCAGGCGCAATTCCAAACGAACTTGAATTCATATCTGTCGAAGACCTATTCTTCTAATATTTCTACAGTGAAGGTCACCTCGAATCAGGTCAGCATAGACGGTACTTGCTCTGGTGATGGAACATTCTACCTATGTGAGGTGACACCATATCAAGACGTAACCGAAACTACTCGTTTTACAAATAGAACTGCCATCAGCAGTAAATCTTTCTCGTTAAAGTTTGACCGCTATGTCCAGAGAGATGGATTTAACTATGACCGTTTACTTTCTAAATGGGTTATTGTGAAAGAAGAATCTTCAACTAAAGATGCTATCGATTCCCATGCACGTTATGCTGATGATATTACTGCAACACGTTCGCTGTCGGCCGGAGTATTGAAAACCAAAAAAGGATTAGGTGGGTTCTATAAGAATTCTGTTACGAGTGATTTGGATGATTTGGACATTCATAGTGTTACCGTAAATATAGCATTTACGGAGTTCACTTATGCAAGTGCGGGAAATGGTAGAATCGCTCATGAGTATGGAGGTAAAACTTATTATTTCGACAGTAATTATATTAATAGGTTAGATGCGACATTGTTAGAGTGCTATAAACGTGGCATTGTAGTATCTGCTATTATTCTTATTCAAAAATCAAGTGCTGATAATTCTTTGATTAATGTGTTTAAACATCCTGATTGTAATGGCGGAAATTACTCAATGGCTAATATGACAACGGCCGAAAGTACAAATCTCTATGCAGCAGTGATAGATTTCTTGATGAACAGATATTCTCGGGTGGATGGCCTTTATGGACGTATCCATCACTTTATCATGCATAATGAGGTGGACTACTCGACGGATTGGACAAACATGGGCAGTGATGTTCCGATGTTGGTATATCTTGATACTTATGTTAAATCAATGAGGTTGTGTTATAATATTGCTCGTTCGTATGATGCAAATGCTCAAGTGCTGGGCTCATTTACTCATTCTTGGACATCTGAGAGTGCTACCGATTATTCCTCTAAAAAGATGCTTGAAGGTATTATTAGCTTTTCAAAAGCTGAGGGTGATTTCCAATGGGGTGTAGCATACCATCCTTATCCACAGGATTTGACGAAACCTGATACTTGGAATGATACCGAAGCAACATACTCCTCATCTAGTCCATACGTTACTTTTAAGAATCTCGAAGTTATCAATGATTGGATTCTGCAAAGTTCTTCAAAATATTTGGGAAAGACAAAAAGAACGTTATGGCTCTCTGAAAATGGAACCAATTCACCTTCTTATTCTGATAATGATTTAGCTCGTCAAGCAGCAGGCGCTGCATGGGCATGCAAGAAGATTACTAAACTTACGGGTATTGACGGTATCCAATGGCACAATTGGATAGATAATCGTGCTGAATATGGCTTGTGTATTGGCTTGCGTCGATATTCGGATGATTCTACAGATCCTCTTGGGAAAAAACCTGTTTGGTATCTTTATCAAGCATGGGGTACTGATAAAGAAGATGCTGTTTTCGATAAATATCTAAGTGTAATTGGTGTTTCTTCTTGGGATAAGATCTTTTACACTGGTTATTAATTTATGAATATAATTTTGTTAGAGGATGTCTCACGTGGAGTGATGCATCCTTTTTTATTTTCTTATCGACTTTTGTCATTGGGGGTATACGCATCAAAATGCTGTAATAGAGAATATTACTTATATTGTTTTCTAATTGTTTACAACTGATGGCATGAAAATGTGCCCTTCAGTATATCTTGAATTCGATTTTCATTAGTTACGAGGTGTGATTTTGGTCACTCACAACTATGGTTCTCATCATCTGAAGTTCTTCTTCTTTTATTACGTCATTAAACTCTTATTCCTCGATATACTTTTCATCATCTAAAACTCTCCCTCTTTGAAGAGGATGTATTGAGTAACGGAGAAGAAATTCATAACGCTTTACATTCATTTATTTTTTCTTGCATCTTCTCAGTTATCGAAAATTAGTAGAATTTTACTGAGTGAACGAAATAATCATTACTTTTGCAGTCACATTTATCGTAGTAAACTTTTTAATAAGAAAAGCTTGGATATGCATTGGAAAAATTGTTTTAAGAATTCAGTATGTTCACTCATCTTTGTCTTTATAGCTATTGCAGGGAAGGCACAATATCTGCAACAACCTTATGGAATGGGCATATCCAATTTACATATTCAGAGTATTGTGCAAGATAGTTTAGGTTATATATGGATGGCTACTGCTCGTGGTTTGGATAGAATGGATGGATATCAGCAATCATTCTATTTCAAGAATGAAGTCGACAATCATTCTCTTACAACTGACAATGTCATCAGACTATTTGTTACTCGAAAAGATGAACTCTACGTTTTCACTAATGATGGTATGATTAATATTTTTAATCGCCAAACAAATAATTTTATTAGAGTTAAGGGTGTACCGTCAAATACTTCTCCTTCGTGTACTGAAGACGATGCAACAGGAACGGTTTGGACTGGTTTTTATAATACTTTATATTATTTAGATAGACAGTTCAATCAGCTTCGAAAAGTTGATAACTTACATTTTAATTCTCCAATCACGAATTTATGTTGTGACGACAATGGTAATATGTGGGTGAATTTAGGAGAGAATAATGTCGTCGTATTTAATCCTCGTCTTCGACGAATAATCACTCATCTGAAAATCAGCAATTTGTTACAACTGTTTCGGGGCCCTCAAGTAAATACATTGTATGGTATAACATCTAAAGGTGTTGTGCTTCTAAATGCTGTAACATATAAAGTAATTTATTCATTATCTTCTCTAAAAGGACATGTAATTGAAAAATCTGGTCTTACTGCTGATAGACGACTCTATTATTTAACCGATGATTCACAGCTATATATTTATGATAAAAAAAGTAAGACGTTTTCGTCAAGAAAAATAGAAGGTATAAATAATGTATTTAATGTAACCTCTGTCTATATCGACAGACAGTCAATCATCATAATTGGTACTTTTGAAGAGGGTTATAAAGTAATTCCTTTCGTTGAATATAACTTTAATGTTGACCGTTCTTTATCTGATCATTTCAATAATAAGTTTGTCACCTATCTGACTGGCGACCGTAATAGTCGTATATGGGTAGCAACTCGTCATGAAGGGCTCCAGGAATTCAATCGTAAATCCGGTACAGCAAGAGTATTGTTGAATATCCCTATGAGCAGTGAAGAAACTACCATTGCTTGTTGTTATTATGACTCTCAAAAAAGATTATGGGTCGCTACTTATGGTGCAATTTATTATTATCAAACAAGTCCTTTCACTTCATTGAAAGGCAAATATAACATACGGGGGGCGCGATATATTACCGAGGATAGGCAAGGTAATATTTGGGTTGCTGCATTTGGTAATAAGGGCATTTGGAAGGTACCGAGAAACTCAAAGAATATACAGTTTGTCGATCCTTTCCCGAAACTTTCTCCCTCTTCTAATATCACTTATATCATGCAGTTGAAGTCTGGTAAGTATTTATTCTCTTCTTTTTCTGATAATGTTTATTTGGGCGATATTAATGGTACATTTAAACCTCTTTTCCAAAATAATCCTGCCTATAATAGTTTCCTTAGAAGTGTGATTTATATATATGAGGACTCAAAAGGGATATTATGGTTTGGTACTTATGGAAATGGATTAATGCGGTATGATGTTTCTCGTCACCAATGGCGAATATACACTATGCAAGATGGATTGCCTAGCAATGATGTGTTGTCTATTACTCAAGATAAAGAAGGTTATATTTGGATGAGTACTTCTTTCGGTTTGTCAAAGATTATTGGCAGTTCATTTATAAATTACTTTACTAAAAATGGACTTCTCGGTAATCAGTATCATGAAAGGTCTGTGTATAGTTACAATGGTACTCTTTATTTTACTGGTAATCACGGAATTACTTCTTTTAATCCTGAATTAATTCATACTTCTAATGAAAATATCCCACTTATCATAGAAAGTATAGCATCCGACGAACGAATATATTATACTCCCAATCAAGATCAGTCGAATAAACTTAGACTTAGCTATAAAGAGAATTCATTTACTGTATCTTTTCTAGGCTTCGACTATCCTTCTTCAAGTAATCTTCAGTATAGCTATATATTAGAAGGTTTTGATAAACATTGGAGTATTCCTTCTACTACAAGAATTGCTAAATTTTCGAATATTCCTTCCGGCAAATATGTATTTAAGGTGAGAGTCTGCAATAATGAGGGGCGATGGAATGATAAGATGATCGAACTTAAAATTGTTATTCCTCCTGCTCCATGGGTTACATGGTGGGCTATTTTAATTTACGTTATTATTATTCTTATATTACTTTATAAGGGCTTACAGTTCTATATTAATTATAAAGTTGATAAGGAAAAGATGAAGATGTCTGAGGCGACTTTGCAAAAGGAACGTGAACTGAATCAGGCTAAAATTAATTTTTTTGAAAATATATCTCACGAATTACGTACGCCAGTCGGATTAATCTATGGCCCATTTTGCGAATTGTCCAAGCAAAAAGGTTTCTCTAAAAAACAGAATATGTATATGTCATTGATAGGTTCAAATATTGAAAGATTAATGACACTGGTAGAGCAGATACTTAATTTCTCGCACTTGGATAGTGAGACCTTGTCATTGCGAGTTAAAGAGTTGGACATTGTCGCTTTGGTATGGAAGATAATGAAGCGCTTCCAAGGTGAAAACAAGGCAAAGCACATTGAAGTCTCTTTCTCTACAAAGGAGGAACAGCTTAATATGTTGGTCGATGACGATAAATTGGATAAAATTTTGTCCAATCTTCTCTCGAATGCATTTAAATACACTTCGGTAAACGGAAAGATAGAGGTATCTCTCAAGGTCCTTTCTTCCGAAGAAGTTCAAAAAAGTTATGATAAAGATAATTTAATATCATCCAAGTATATGCAATTGTCTGTGAAAGATAATGGCATTGGCGTAGCAAAAGACGAGCTAGATAAGATTTTCGATCGTTTCTATCGCAGCAAAATGAAAGATAATGCATCTACTCATGGAAATGGTATAGGTCTGTATTATATAAAATGCTTGACTATTAAGCACAAAGGCTTTATTAAGGCCGAACTAAACAGTGATAAGGGAATGACATTCAGGTTTTGTCTTCCTATGGATGCAGTGTATAATTCTTCAGAGATTGCTGATAAGGCAAATATCCAAAACTTGATCCCTAACGAGAAAACATACGATTGGAATGTTACCTCGCCTGACGAAATAGATGATGAGGATGTTGATGAAGAAGAGAATAAAGAGAAACCTCAACTTCTGATTCTTGAAGATGAACCTAATCTTCAGCAATTCCTTGAGACGTTATTGACACCATATTACCAGATTACCAAGGCTTTTGATGGATCCGATGGTTTGGACAAGGCTTTTACTATTATACCGGATATTATTCTTACGGATGTTATGATGCCTCTATTGAATGGATATCAATTTTGCTCGAAAGTAAAAAGCGATATGCGTACCTGCCATATTCCTGTAATCATGCTGACTGCGAAAGGAAGTGTCGATGAACAAATAGAAGGGGTTGTTGCCGGTGCAGATGTTTATATCCCTAAACCTTTCAATCCCGACTACTTGATTTCAGTACTTCGAGGTACAATACGAAATAGAAAGCGGATACAGCACATGATTATTGATAATAATACCTTCGAACAAGAAGAAATTAGAAGTCATTTGGGCAAGATGGATAGAGAATTATTACGCGATTTTGATAAAAAAATAGAAGCTGAATTAAGTAATCCTGAATTTTCGATAGATGATTTGGCAGTTGAACTAAATCTTAGTCGGAGCACATTTTATCGTAAAATTAAAACGTTGACGGGTCTATCTCCCAATGATTTTATTCGTGTGTATCGAGTTAAAAGAGCTGCTGAACTTATAGAAGGTGGTAATTATACACTATCTGAGATTTCTGATATGACAGGTTTCAATACTCAATCGTATTTTTCTTATATGTTTAAAAAACATTTTGGCGTCACTCCTTCCGAATATCGCAGTTCGTTGTTCCCATCATCGTAGGGCATACCAATCTAGTCTTTTGTTCGATGTTTTGCGATTATTGAAATAAGTTTTGGAATATTATTGATAAAAGCCATAAGTATTCATGGCTATATTTGTGATTTGAATAGGTCTGAATTAGATAATAGATGGAATACTCTATTTATTATATTTTGTGAGAAAATTCTTCAATCTAAAATTCTGATATAAAATAATGATAATAATGAAAAAGAAAAATGTAGAGCTTTATGCTCTTGCCCTGTTGTTCCTCTTTAGTCTGTCTTCTTTTGAGTCAGCAAAACCTATAAAAAAAGAAATATCCGTTCCTCGGATTATAAATATTATTAATTTTATCCGTCAAACCGAACCTCGTATTCCCGAAATTACTGATGAAGTGTTATATCAGACGGTCGCTGAACAAGTTAATATTTTGAAGAAATATCAGTTGAAAGGAACTTATTTGCTTCAGTACGATGCTTTGATTAATCCGAAATACCAAAAATTGCTTAAGGAAGAAATAGCACGTGGCTCTGAGGTCGGTGGTTGGTGGGAAATTACGCAACCGCATGTGGAAGCTGCTGGATTAAAATGGAGAGGACGATATCCTTGGGATTGGCATGCCAATGTAGGGTTTGCAGTGGGTTACACTCCTAAAGAAAGAGAAAAACTAGTCGATGTTTATATGGCGAAATTCAAAGAGATATTCGGCAAGTATCCTTCTTCTATTGGCTCATGGTTCATTGATGCTCATAGTTTAGCATATATGTATGATAAATACCATATTGTAGCTTCTTGCAATTGTCGCGACCAAGTGGGTACCGATGGTTATACCTTATGGGGTGGCTATTGGGGGCAAGGTTATTATCCGAGTAGGAAGAATGCCTATATGCCGGCACAAACATCAAAAGGACAGATCGCTGTTCCTATATTCCGAATGTTAGGGAGTGACCCTATATATCAATACGACAGTGGGCTGGGTGGCGTTGTTCAATCTGTTGCTACTTTAGAGCCTGTTTCTGCCGGTGGTTCTAAAATATGGGTCGACTGGTTCTTCAAAACAATGTTCGAAGATCCTTCTTTAGGCTTTAATTATATTCAGTCGGGGCAAGAAAATTCTTTTACTTGGGATAAAATGAAGCAAGGATTTGAAATACAAATACCCTTGATAGCTTCTTTATCACAATGCGGAAAGGCAGAAGTTCAGACGTTGGAAGAAACAGGCAAATGGTTTAAGTCACGCTATCCTGTAACTCCGCCAACTGCTTTATCTGCACTGACAGACCATGAGCAGAACAATCGGAAGACAGTTTGGTTTAATAGTCGTTTCTATCGTGCAAACTTTTTATGGGAAGGATCAAAGTTGAATATCAGAGACATTCATCTCTTTAACGAAAAATATACATCCGATTATCTGAACAAGCCGGACTCGTCGACGAAGTGCGTTTATACTACTTTGCCGTTTGTTGACGGATGTTTGTGGAGCTCTCGGGATAAGTTGGCTGGCCTTCGGATATATTACAAAAATCCTTCCGGTAAAATGGAGGAAGTGAATGGTGGTACTCCAGTCGTTCGCGCTCATGGGAAGATGATGAATGTAACCTGGTCGCTAGACAACCATTTAGCAACGTTCACTTTCAATTTAAGTGAAGGCGAATTGTCTGTAACCTGCATATCTAAGAATAAGAATTTTGTTTGGGACATGCGACTGACTACTTTGCCTAAAGTAGAATTGCCTTTCACCTCTATTATCTATAATAAGGTAGAAGCCGTTCAGCATCATTTCAAGTATCATGTTCTGTCTCGCCAAGGAAGTTTTGTGGATTGTCGTAAAGTATCGGGCGATACTGTTCTTCAAATCAAACCTAAAAACAATAAAATCGTTTTAGCCCTTAATAATTAAACTATTGTAAAATGAAAATTCAAAGAGTCGTTTCTATTTTCACTTTTCTAGCTATTGCCATTCTCGGAATTTCATGCAGCAGCAGCAAAGATAGTACCGACGATGGCGGTACAACCCAAAAGAAAGATACTACTACTACACCGGTCTCCACTGTTACTATTGCTACCAGCGATAACTGGACTGCTACCGATGAGCAGGGACGTATCATGCCTCTTGAGGGAGAAGTTACTGCCAAAAATAAGAAATATGTAGCCATGTTTTATTGGACATGGCATTGTCGCGATTTGGGCAACTATCCTTTTAATGTGAATATCAGTGAGGTGATTCGTGATCATCCGGAAGCTTTGCAAGATTATAACAGCAAGTATTGGGGACAAGAATATCAACCTTGCTTCTGGGGGAAACCACTCTTTGGCTATTATAGTACAGAGGATTCATGGGTCCTTCGGAAACATGCGGAAATGTTGGCTGATGCAGGTGTAGATGTCGTCTTCTTCGATTGCACGAATGGTGACTATACTTGGGACAATTCTTATAATGTACTGCTGGCAACTTGGGAGCAGGCGAAGAAAGACGGTGTGAATGTGCCGAAGATTGCTTTCCTGCTCGCTTTCGGTGCAACAGATGGTTCCTTGTCGGCTTTGCGTAAGTTGTATGCTGATATCTATCAACCTGGCAGATATAGTGATTTATGGTTCAATTGGGAGGGGAAGCCGTTGATAATGGCTTATAATAATAATCTGACTTCATCATCTACCGACCAGGCAATAAAGGCTTTCTTTACTTTCCGTCCTGGACAAGGGGATTATGTAAACGGACCTAGCGGCTCTCAGTGGGGTTGGTTGGAAGTTTACCCTCAGCACACTTTTAATTCTGAACAAGTATGTGTCGGTGTTGCTCAGAATGCAACGGCTGCTAATGGCGGACATTGTTATGCTTTTAACGCTCCCGGCTCGTACGGTAGAAGTTATACTTATGCGAGCGGGCAGGATCAATCGGATAAAGCTTATCTTAAAGGCTTGAATTTTCAAGAACAATGGGATCGTGCCCTCACATTGAAACCAAAGTTGGTTTTTGTTACCGGTTGGAATGAATGGACTGCTGGCAAACAACCTAACTGGCCTCCTGATAATCCTTATAAACCGATGGCTTTCCCTGATGAATACGATTCGGAACGCAGCCGTGATATTGAACCGAATGCTGAATGGGGCGATAATGGAGATAATTATTATTATCAGTTGGTACAGAATGTACGTAAGTTCAAGGGCGTAACCGCAATGCCTGTCGTTTCGGCTGCCAAAACAATCAGCTTGAACGACTTCAGTGGCTGGACGAACGTTACTCCCGATTTCAAACATTATAGGGGAAATACATTAACCCGCAATCATGTAGGGCAATGTCTGAGTGGAGAAATCTATACGAATAATACAGGACGGAATGACATTGTTGATGCCAAAGTCGCACGTGATAATGATTATGTCTACTTCTATGTGCAAACTGATCAGCAGATGACGCCATCCTCCGATAAAGCTTGGATGCGTTTATTTATCAATATCGATAGAAGTGCTAAAACAGGGTGGAAAGGATATGATTATCTCATCAACTACAAAAATCCTTCTAATGGTACGGGTACTGTCTCTAAGTGTTCGGGTACTTCATGGCAATGGGAAGATGCCGGTACCTTTACTTATATAGTAGATGGAAATCAGATGGCATTGAAAGTACCTAAAAGTGTATTGGGCGTTACCGGTAAATTGAATATGGAGTTCAAATGGAGTGATAATATGCAAAATGAAGGAAATATTCTCGATTTTTACGTAAATGGAGATGTAGCGCCAGGAGGCAGGTTTAACTTTGTTTATAAGGAATAGTATGATTGATTTTAAATTTTAGCCATATAAATTGATTAATTTTTGATAATAATTGAACTTATTATGATAATTATTATAAAAGAAAATGAGGAATTTTACATTGTCGAAAAGTTTGTATAATCTTTCCATTTTTCTTTTGTTTTGGGATGAAGAGAATTATTATACTCGTACTTTGTGAACTATATTATAAATTCCAAACCTTATAAATTATGAAAAAGTTATTTCTTTATGTATTAATGTTGGGGGGAATTATTCCTTTCCTCTCATCGTGTGGTTCCGACTATAAGTTGGAAGACTATGTCTCCAGTAAGTTTAATAAGATTATGTATATCAGAGATGGTGGTACTGCGAAAGACATTGAAACAAATGTTGCAGCTACTAGCTGTGTCGATAGTATCATGATAGGAAAAGCGGGATTGAACTCCCAGGCTACGGCTGATGTAAAGGTTAAAGTTCTTACTCAGTCTGAAATGGCTGAAGCTTTTAGTGCATATTCTTCTTATACAGTACTTCCTACAGGTTATTATACTTTTACAAATGGTGAAGAATTAAAATTCAACAGCAATGAAAGGGTTAAATCATTTCCTGTTTCTTTTGATTTGAAAAAATTGGGCGCAGCTATTTTGGCACAGCCGAATGTGAAGTATGTTTTGCCGATTCAGATTTATAGTGACAATGATACAATCAATACCAGTTATGATAAGAAATTATTGGTTCTAGATATTACTGTACCTAATCTTAAATGGGGAACAACGAATTTGGAACAGAGTATGGCATATACTACATTAGATGTTAATCTTACGGCTGCAATTGAAAATTATGTAAACACTATATCAACCTTTACTTGTGGTTTGGATGTTTCCGACGCTGCTTCATTGGTAAGTGCTTACAACTCGGCTCATAACACTTCTTACGAATTGCTTCCTGCTGCTTCTTATACATTCAATAACTTCTCTTTCTCTAGTGCTTCTTCTACAGCGAAGATGACTATCAATCGTAGCGGATTACAAGGAGACCATGATTATATTCTTCCTTTGAAGTTTAAATCGACTTCTTCTCAGGTACAGGCAACAGATGTTCAATACTTGATTGTTCATAATCCTAAATATGGCTATATCCTTCCGGACCGCAGCACTTGGAAGATCGTTTTCTGCAATGATGATAATAAGTTCGCTGATTCAGGTTCTCCTATTCCTGCAGTAGATGATGCTGATCATAAGGGTGCACCTGCTATCTTAGATGATAATATTAGTACTTACTGGATGTATGGTAGTGATAATGATTGGTGGTGGAATATTAATGGTGGCGATGATTATGACTATGGTTTCAAAGACTATAATGCTTTCTATGGCGATAGAGCTCTTAGAGACGGACATGGTGGCAAGCAGATTATTGTAATCGATATGCTACAGGTACGCCGTATTTCGGGTATTGGATTGGTTCAACGTCAAGACTTGGCAAAAGCATTAGTTAAAGCAGATTTCTTCGTTTCCACAGATAATTCATTTAAGTTCACTCCGGTACAGTCTGGTGGTAATTTGTCTGATTATAATGAAGCTGGCTTGAATAATTGGAGTTCATTATTTACTTGGAACGATATTCCTATTCAGAAATCTATTGCTTGGCATCAGGTAACAACTGACCAGTTGGCAAATGGTGGTGTCAAAGGTCGTTTCTTGAAGATCGTTATTTTGGAAGCTGCTGCAGGTAGTAAACTTCACGGAGCTTGTATCTCGGAAGTTAAAGTTCAGCAATTGGTAACTATTGACGGTAAATCTGTAGATTGATGATTCGCTGATAAAGAAAATCTTCTTACGTTTTTAATATAGAGACCCTATCTTACAGAATATGTTTGGTAGGGTTTCATTGTTTTTATTAGTATATAAGTGGAATTCTATCGTGTCACATCTGTATCACATGCGTGTCACGAATGTGACGCGCACGCGTCACGAATGTATAACGCACGCGTCACGTTCGTGACGCGATAAAATTATATTATTGTTGGGAGAAGATAAATGGGACATCTATACTGCTTTTTTTAACATTTCACGGCTTTTCATTTATGAGTAATATTAAAATGTGTGCAACACTTTTTTTCAACTGCTTTTATGTATTTATAAAATAATACATTGATATACAGATTATTATTATTTAATTTATAATTTTTGTTCACGCTGTTTGATTAAATTTTGATAATAATTGAACTTTTTATGATAGTATAATTTAAAGAAAATATAGAATTTTACACCGTAGAAAAATGCATAATATTATTTAGTAGAACATCAATTTTATAATCTTAAATGTATGGAGCACTTACCTAACTCTTTCAGTAGCGCTTAACAAACCGATTTGTTAAGCGAACGGGCGTGGAAGATATTCTTCTCATCCCTATTTCATAAACAAACCTTATTCGTTTTTATAATGAAACAAAAATGAAATCAAAAAATCAAATTAAATCAAAAATGTCTTTTGACGGCAAATGGTGGGCTAAAGTCTTTCGTTTGTCTTTCTTGATTTTGGCACTGTCTTTAGTGTCAGGACAGATGTTGGCACAGTCCATTCTCGTCAAAGGTACAGTTAAGGATCAAAAAGGTGATCCTGTTATTGGGGCAACTGTTGCTCAAAAAAACGTTACCTCTAATGGAATGATTACCGATATCAACGGTAATTTCCAACTAAAAGTTCCACGCGGAGCTACGTTAGTCATTTCTTATATCGGTTATGTCAGCCAAACGGTTGTTGCTACTCCTAATAAGCCAATCGTTGTCGTATTGGTAGAAGATACGAAGATGTTGGAGGATGTAGTTGTCGTAGCTTACGGTACACAGAAGAAGGTATCCGTAACGGGTGCCATCTCTTCGGTTTCCGTATCGGATATCAAGAAGAGTTCGGCAGTCAACCTGTCAACCGCCCTTCAAGGACGTATCACCGGTCTTTCTACATGGCAGAGCGGTGGTGGTCAGCCAGGACGTGATACATCAACAATGTATCTTCGTGGTGTCGCTACATTAAATGGTGCTAGTCCTTTGGTTTTGATCGATGGTGTGGCATATCAGAAATTTGATATGAACCGTTTGGATCCGAACGAAGTTGAAAACGTTTCCGTATTGAAGGATGCATCTGCAACTGCAATCTTCGGTGTCCGCGGTGCCAACGGTGTTATCATTATTAACACCCGTCATGGCAAGTCTGGCAAGCCTGAACTTTCGGTATCTGTCGACCAGAGCTTCACGTCGTTCTCACGCCGTGACTCCCGTCTGCATTCATGGGATTTCATGAAATACCGCAACGAGGCTATGGCAAACGACGGCAGTGATCCTGAGTTCAGCGATGAGTTAATTGCTAAATTCAAAGATCCTCTTCACGGACTTGACAAGACAGATGAGAACTACGCTCAGGAAGTTGCCTACCGCAATTACCTGTACTGCGACCATTACTGGGTAAAGGAGTTCTTCAAGGATTCCACTCCACAGACGAAGGTCAACGTTAACTTCTCAG